>Ga0209824_10000271_pt1 | contig 34372 bp, 39 predicted proteins | sample VDWuncwatermetaG_FD_184124 | JGI IMG/M metagenome (GOLD analysis project Ga0209824, IMG submission 184124) | Wastewater microbial communities from Netherlands to study Microbial Dark Matter (Phase II) - VDW unchlorinated drinking water (SPAdes)... ...
GCCAAGGACGCGCAGATGCAGGTCGAGGTCGGACGCCAGGTGGCGGCTCAGATCGCCGGCGGCGACGGCCGCATTTTCGGCGTGATGGTCGAGAGCCATCTCAAGGCGGGCAGGCAGGACCTGCTGCCGGGCAAGGAACTCGTGTATGGCATGAGCATCACCGACGCCTGCATCGGCTGGGAAGACAGCCACAGGCTGCTTGACACGCTGGCGGATGCCGTGCACAAGCGCCGCCTCAAGGAAGAGGCAGAGGCGGAATAGAGGGGCGCAGCGGCAGATGAGCATGTATGTCACCGCTCCAAGAACATCCGAGACTGACTCGCGTGCGTCTGATTGTTGAGAGTGGCCTAGCCAGCTTGTCCTTGCGGGTAATGGACAGTGCTCTCAGTGCCGTTGTGTTGCTTCAACACCACGGAATGCTCGTATAGGTGAGTAACACCCTTCCATGCAAGATGCCGTTCTTTCAGCCGCATGAACTTTTTTAGGCAGCGAAGCCTAGTGGCTGGCTTGGTTACTTCGAACTTAATAATGCCCTCGTGACGGCACAGCGGGACATGTTCTTCGGTGAAGCGCTTGTCTGCAGTTAGAATCAGCAGTCCCTGCCTGGTGGCTGTTTCGATGACCTGGTCATCATCGGCACGTTGCTGAAGTCCGATTGCTTCGAAGCTGCTAACCGTTACTTTCTTCAGCTTACTGAGATATTTGGCGATTTCCCCGGGAAGACAATAATCTGGCAAGAAGGCAAGCTTTCTCTTTGACGCCATTCCTCATCTTTCCATGACGATAGCCGAAAAGCGCAGGGCCGCCTCCAAATCCTCTTGGCTTACAGACGGGAAAGATTTGAGTACCCTCTTGTGGCTGTAACCGGCCTCAACTAGCTGCAAAATTGCATATACGGGAATCCGTGTTCCCGCAATGCACGGTGCACCACCGAGAACTTTACGATCAATTTGAATCTTATGATTTACTTTGGCTGCGGCCTGTTGAAATAGTTCGTCACCCGATGCCGGAGAGCTCGGCCGAGCCTCAATGCGGAACTCCCTGAGTAAACGATCCCATTCAGGGGCTTGATATGTCGGTCTGAACCCAGGCGCTCGCAAAATCGTCCACTTGCCCGACTGTCTCCCACCAGAGACCGAGTATGGTGGTACTATAGGGTGTTCTTCATCGAGCCAAAAGTGCTCACTTTGCATCTTTCTAATCATTTAAGTTTCCTTACCGGCCGCACAGACGACCTGACGACATTATATACAACGCCAACATCACTCTCAACTGTCAGCAACTTGGCTGGTTCGGCATCTGTCCGTCTTGTCGCAGATACCACAATACCTTTCCCTTTAACAACTTGCTGCGTCACAGATATAAGGCCGACCTGATTACTCGCAAGCATGATCCGAACTCCTATCATTTCGGAATTCTCAAATATCGGGTGTCCCGTGTAATTCAAGGTCCCTAACATTCGCAACGGAAGGGAAAACATGGACTCATACTCACGCGTCGGAAATAGAAACTCGCAGCGTTCGAAAAGTTTGATCGAGGCGCTATCCGATATGAACTGGCGAACCCATCGAAAGATTTCCTCCGCAAACGGAGGTTTCTCTCCTCTGGTACGCCCTTTCTTGGTTGGATGCAAATCAACATGAACAGCCACGCCAGAGTCCTTTGATCCCTTCACGAGCTTGTGAATGTAAACATGAGCCTGATAGTCAACCTGCTTGCTTTTGCGGTTGCACACAGAGTGAAATTGTCCGCGCTTGTTGAAAACTTCAACAGCCCCCTCTATTGGTAGCGCACGGAGAAAGGTATCGCGACGAAACTCTTTCTCGCGAATCTCAATGGTGACGGCAAAAAGCTGGCAGTTGGTCACCCCCAACTTCAGTCTGGGTTGTTTGGTCATCACCTTCGCTATTTTGCGAATCATAAGGTTTCGAGGAATAGTCTGCCCTACAACAAGAAGCCTTGTTTTGTTTTGTACCCGGAGTGTGAGCCTAAAGCAAGGGACTGCGAGGCCTTAGGGGAGGCTCCGGCTTGAATCTTGAATTTCGCCCCCCAAGGCCAACCAGTTCGATTTCTTTACTTCAGCGCTTTCTTTAAAAGCTTGACCGCGTTGTCCGCATCTTCGGCGTTGTCGAAAGCAAAATAGCTCACGCTTCTTCGCCCGAGGGCGGCTGCGGAGATGCCGCGCATATTGATGGCGGCGTCGGCGAGCGCGCGGGTCATTTTAATGCCCAGTCCCGGACGGTCCGGGCCTTCTACGCGGACCGAATGCAGACTGTTGGTGGTATTGAGCCCGGCCTCGCTTGCGGCGCGCTGTTGTTTAATCCCTTTGATCGGCGTCAGGAAAACGACTCCCTTGCCGGGATTTCCAGGAGTGCGGCGGGAGATAATGAACTCTAGGCTCGCTCCGGCTTTCGCCAAAGCCTCCAATTTTTCCGCCAGCCCGCCCGGGCGGTCGTCGATCTCCGCCACCCACACGTCTACTTTACGAATAGAATACGCCATGGCTGCACCTCCTTATTTTATTTCCTCGCCTGTAACTGCGTCTTTACATGCACAGCCAACCATATCGTGTCTGGACCGGTTTGGCTAATTCGATGTTTGGCATGGCTTGGGATTGCCAGATGATCTCCTTCTTTCATTGTAATCAATTTGCCGCCTTCGAATTCCAGAGTGGCATAGCCACGCAGGACAATCACCCACTCACTTTCCAATTGATCGTACCAGAAGCCGATTGGACTGCTATGGGATTGGGAAACGATGCGCTCAATTCTGACAGCTTCATTGTCGAACAGTGTCAGAAACTGTTCCTGCCCCGAAGACGGGGGAAGATCAGCAAAGATATTTTCAACGCAAACAGCCATTGTCGGATTTGCAATCACTCAACCCCAAACCGCCAATATGGCGCCCATAACCAAAAGGGAAATCAATAGGTAGCTGTTCATCAATAAGAAAAGTTTGAACGGTTTCCTTTGATAGGTGACATTCCCAATGGTGACTACCGCCACAAAACCCAGCCAGTTGAAGAAACCTACAGCCAACCCCTGTGGTACGGTTGTGGCCTCCGCATAGCGGATGGCGTGAACCAGCACGAAAGCCATGAGCAAGCTTCCGACAAATTCCACCACCAGGGCTTTGCCCATCCCCTCTTTCATCTGTTCTTCCGTGACTCCGGACATCCTCAGCCAAGGCTTGAGGAATAGCGCCGGGGAATACCACAAGGCACCAATCGCCATTTTTGCCACGGCAGCGCCCAGAATAGCAAAGAAATGAATGGGAATTTCACGCATGGTTTTTCCTCCTTAGCTAGAATGCCGTCTCGGCAACGAACTTCTCCCGTCTCCTAGTCATAACGGTAAACTGCAAGGAATATCACTCACTTACTAAGAATATGTCAAGTCTATTCTTTCTGACAAACACTGCATCAGGCTCTTTGATCGCCCTGTTCGACGCGCCAACATTGACAGGTATTGCTCTCGGTTGGTATGGGCTAAGTTATGTTCATCGACGCCCACGCCCATCTGGACAGGTACGAGGACTCGCTGGAAGCCGTTCTGGATGAGATAAGGCAGCACCGCATCTTCACCATCGCCAACTCGATGGATCTCCCCTCCTACGACCGCAACCTGGAGATCGGCGAGAGATGCGATCTGGTGCTGCCTACCTTCGGCGTGGATTCCAAGAGGGCCCCACAATACGCTGACCGTCTTCGCGAGCTAAACCAGACCATCGAGCGAAGTCCGATGATCGGCGAAATTGGATTGGACTTCCATTGGATCGAAGAGCCGTCGCAATACCCCGCCCAGAAAATGGTGTTGGACTATTTTTTAGCCGCGGCAAGGGAGCAGAAAAAGATTGTTAATCTGCACACCAAAGGAGCGGAAAGGGAGACTCTCGACCTGCTTGAGCGTTACGACATCCAGCGCGCGATTATCCACTGGTACTCAGGTCCCCTCGACATCCTCGGCGCCCTGATAGATTACGGAGCTTATTTCACAGTAGGCGTTGAGGTGCTCTATTCGGAGAATATCCAAGCTATCGCGCACGAGCTGCCATCAACGCGATTGCTCACCGAGACGGATAATCCCGGCGGGCTCAAGTGGTTAAAGGGAACCCTCGGAATGCCGGCGGTGGTGAAACAGGTCGTTGAGGCGCTCTCGGAAATAAAGCAGACGACGGCCGAGGCCATGGTCCAGACCGTTGGGGAAAACTTTTTTCGTCTGATCCAGGATGATCCTTGGCTGACGGACGTTCGTGCTCGTGTTTGCAATTCGTGATTGCGAACGAGCACGAGAAACAGGCACGATCACGGACCGGCTTACTGCCAGAGCTTCTTGAAAAATCCCTCCTTGTCCAGCTCTTCAATATACCGATTATCGTAATAGGCCGCAATGGGAGTTTTCTTAGCGTCTGCCGGATCGATCGTTTTTAGGGAAATCATCTGTTCGATTAGGGCCTCCAGGGCCTCTGGAGGAACGCGTGGATCCTTGGCAAATGCATCGATCGCGAACCGGTAGCTCTCCTCCAGCATCTTTGGATCGTTGATCTTGGTGTATTTGGCTATAACCCTCAAAGTGAATTCTTTATCGTCGTACATTTTCTTCAGGCCTTCAAAAGCTGCCTTCATAAACCTCTTTACCGTTTCCGAGTTCTTCTCTGCGTAGGACCGGCGCGCGGCAATTCCATTTTCTACGAAACGAATGTTCATCTCCCTGAGTTGCTGGATCCCGACCAGCTCACGGAACCCCTTTTCTCGCAGCAGCACGCTCTGAGGCGGCGGCACCATCGCGCCGGCGACGTTTCCAGAACTGAGAGCAGCCGTGGATTCAGGAATCCCTCCCGTTTGAATGATAGTCACGTCTGTGATGCCGGCACGCTGGAGCACGGCTTGAGCCGTTAGATGAGAGACTGATCCAAATCGGCTCACCCCTATCTTCTTACCCCTTAGTTGAGCCAATTCAGTGATGGAAGGTTGCACGTACATGGGAATGGTGAAGGTCTTGACGACGGCCGCTACCTGGATGATGTCTCCCCCCTTAAGGACATTGGAAATCACTGCTGGACCTGCCAACCCCGCCATTCCCAGCTCTCCCGCCAGCATAGCCTGGACAATCACCGACGAGGCGCCCTCAAAAAAGATGTCAACGTCCAATCCGTTTTTTTCAAAGAGCTTAGCCTCCTTGGCCATCCACCAAGGCAAGCTCTGCCAGGCAATGGGGGAGTAAAGAAATTTGAATTTATCTAGCGCGACAGCGGTCGAAGGACCGGAGAAAACAGCTATCAAGATCGCTAGGAGAGCTACCATCCTATGCCTCTTCATAAAAATCCCTCCTTCCACAGATCTCCTCGAATGTAGCTCGCTCCCTGTCGTTGTCAAGTGGTTTTTTTTACCTTCACAAGTGTGCTTCAGTTTCTTTTAGCGCGAAGATTTTTTATACTCAGTTCATGTCTATGCCAAAGCTTCATCAGATCCGCCGCAGAGTGCTCGCCTGGTATCGAAAAAACCGGCGTGATCTTCCGTGGCGTCGGACACAAGATCCCTACGCCATCTGGATTGCCGAAACCATGCTGCAGCAAACCCAGGTCAAGACTGTTCTTCCCTACTATCGTCGCTTTCTAAAAACCTTTCCGACTATCGGCGTGCTGGATCGGTCCTCGAAGCAAAAGGTCTTGGCCCTGTGGTCCGGACTTGGCTACTACCGCCGCGCAGAAAATTTGAAAAAGGCAGCGTGCATCATCATGCAGAAGTTTGGCGGGCAATTTCCTCAGAAATACGACGCGCTTCTTGCTTTACCAGGCGTCGGCCCATACACAGCAGGCGCCTTGATGAGCATCGCCTTCAACCGAGCCTATCCGGCATTAGACGGAAATGCCCGACGTGTGCTGACACGGATCTTTAATGTCCGGATAGAAAAGGATCTGCGTGCAATCAGCGAAAAGATAGTCTCCCCTTCCCATCCTGGCGATTTCAATCAGACACTTATGGAGCTCGGTTCGACCATTTGTCTTCCCCGAGATCCAAATTGCCCTCTCTGTCCTGTGGCTCACTCCTGCGCAGCACAGAGGTCAGGACGCTTTGAGCTAAATGAATTATCTCCGACGAAGCCTAGGATGCAAAGAGTCGAATGGCCCCTTGCGGTGATTCAAACTAACGGGAAGATTCTTCTAAGACGTAGACCGCCGGGCGGGATGCTCGGAGGGCTTTGGGAAGTACCAGGCGGAGAGCGGAAAAAAGGGGAAAACGTGAAGAGCGCCCTGATCCGTCACCTGAACGGGCTAGGCCAACAAGTGAGGGTCGATGCTGTTATGGGAGAGATTAACCACAGCATAACCCGTCGCCGAATTCGCGCGCCTGTCTTTCTCTGCTCCAATTACAGAAAGATCCGCCCGCCCGATCCAAACTGGCGCTGGGTATCGCTCTCCTCGCTCGGCCGATACCCTCTCTCTTCCTTGAGCCTCAAAGCTATAAGGCTTGCAACAAAACGATGAAAAGGATTCTGATTAAGAGTCTGTTCGTCTCTCTTATAGTTGGTCTCATTGCGTACGAATACGTGCGCCTGCCGGATGTCTCTCGTCTAAAGAAAAAGAACCCCAGCACCACCACTCTAATGGAGCTTCGCGATGAAGAATACCGGCAAAAGGGTCTAAAGCCATTGAGGCGACAGATATGGGTTCCGTACGATGCTATCTCCGAACATCTGAAGAAGGCCATTATCATCAGCGAAGACGCCGCGTTCTTCAGTCACAAGGGAGTGGACCTCTTCGAACTCAAAGAGGCCGTCAAAAAGGACTGGGAAAAGGGCCAATTCAAGCGTGGCGGAAGCACCCTCACCATGCAGCTCGCCAAAAACCTCTATCTCAACCCCTCCAAGAATCCGTTGCGCAAATTGAGAGAGATCATCATCGCCTGGCAGCTAGAGCAGGCGCTCTCGAAAAAAAGGATCTTCGAGCTCTACCTCAACGTAGTGGAATGGGGCGATGGCATATACGGGGCTGAGGCGGCGTCGCGTTACTACCTCTCCAAGCCGGCTTCCGTGCTTGACCCGGCGGAGGCCGCTACCCTTGCTGCCCTGCTTCCGAATCCGCGAAACCCTGGGGAGAAGAGCCTGCTCTACAGGAGGAATCTTATCCTGACCCGTATGGCCAAGATCGGCTACATCAGCGCCGCGGAGCTAGAGCGCGAAAGCCGCAAGCCGCTGCTTTATAAAGAGGATGAGATGGCCGAGCCGCAGGCGGAACTTTTATCCCAGTGAAAGGGTTTATAGCAGGGCGGACCATGTTGCCTTCTGGTTGGGTCTCCCAACAGGCTGTGGTAGTGGTATATGTAGAGAAAAGGAGGACCAGTTCAATGAAGAAGAGTATCTTAATTTTGTTGGCAGTTCTTTCACTCAGTGTGCTCCCGGGCGCGGTTTCGTTCTCACAACAACATGAGATGGAAAAGCCACCGGCAAAAGAGGGTCAGGGAGCGGCTGGTGAACAGATGCAGGGCGGAATGATGGGGATGATGTGTCCGATGATGGGCACGCCAATGGCAGGCGGCATGATGGGCGGAATGGGTGGCATGAGCGGCGGTGATACAAAAATGATGGGACGTATGTTGGAGATGCGCGGAGAGATGTTGGTGAAGATGGGCGAAGTGATGATGAAGCACGGCAAGATGATGCAAAAAGAAACAAAGAAGTGACGTAGGAATATGCTGATTAAAAAACCAAGCGATATCAAAAGCAGCGAAATCACCAACAAACAGATCTATCTCAACCGCCGTAAGTTCCTCCTACAGGTCTCTACGGCCGTAGCCATGGTATCGACCGGGTTTGCGTTCAGCAATCCCCTGACACCAAAGAAAGCCCATGCCGGAATAAAGCTAACCGGCGTGCGCAAGGGCAATTTTAGCACCGATGAGCCTCTGAACTCGCTCAAAGACATCACGACCTACAACAACTTTTACGAATTCGGTACAGACAAGTACTCTCCGGCACAAAACGCCAAGACTCTTGTGACTCGTCCCTGGACAGTCGCCGTTGAGGGCGAGATCAAACGGCCAAAACTCTACGACATTGATGAGCTGATGAAAATCAGCCCTCTGGAGGAGCGTATCTACCGTCTGCGCTGCGTAGAAGGCTGGTCGATGGTGATTCCCTGGATCGGCTTCCCGCTGAACGCTTTGGTGAAGCGCGTAGAACCTACCTCGAAGGCCAAGTTCATCGAACTTACAACCCTGCACGACCCCAAGCAGATGGCGGGTCAAAGGTGGGGCGTATTGGACTGGCCCTACGTTGAGGGGCTTCGGATGGACGAGGCGATGCATCCGCTGACGATTCTTGGTGTCGGTCTCTACGGCGAGGTCTTACCCAATCAAAACGGAGCTCCTATACGGCTCATCGTTCCCTGGAAGTATGGCTTCAAGAGCATCAAGTCGATCGTCCGCATCCGCTTTGTCGAGCAACAGCCCGTAACGGCCTGGATGAAGGCCGCGCCCCACGAATACGGCTTTTACTCCAACGTGAACCCGGAAGTGGACCATCCGCGCTGGAGTCAGGCGCGAGAGCGGCGCATCGGCGAGTTCACCAAGCGCAAGACCCTCATGTTCAACGGCTACGCGGATCAGGTCGCCCACCTCTATCAAGGGATGGACCTCAAAATCAATTTTTAATTCTTAATGCTGAATTCTCAATTCAAAACTCAAAATTCAAAATTCAAAATTTTGCAGGCGGGAGTCTTCCTCGTCTGCCTCATACCTTTGGGGCTTCTGGGGTTTGACGGTTACACCGACAATCTCGGAGCCAATCCCATCGAGGTCATTACCCGCACCACCGGCACCTGGACTCTGGTATTCCTCCTCATAACTCTCAGCATCACTCCGCTACGCAAAACCTCAGGCTGGCACTGGCTGATCCGACTTAGACGCATGTTCGGGCTTTTCGCTTTTTTCTATGTTTGCTTGCATTTCACCACCTACATTTGGCTGGATCAGTTTTTCGACGTGCAGAGCATCGTCAAGGACGTGTCCAAACGACCCTTCATCACTGTGGGTTTTTTTAGTTTCACTCTTTTCCTTCCATTAGCGGTTACCTCCACAAGCGACATGATACGCCGTTTGGGCAAGCGCTGGCAGCAACTCCACCGCCTAGTCTATGTCGTTGCCATAGGCGGCGTGGTGCATTATATCTGGCTGGTGAAAGCGGATATCCGTCAGCCGGTAATTTATGGGGCAATTCTAACGCTCTTGCTGGGCTATCGTTTGGTTACTATATGGCGCCCCAAGCATTCCACCCGGCTGCTCGGCAAAGCCTTATCGGCGCCTTCACGTTGAACCATCGTGGACCTCACAGCGCGTTTTTGAATCCATGACAGAAAAGAATGAATACCGTCTGCAAACTCTGCTGCCGGCAATAAGTGTCGGTCTTTTGACCATGGCCTTCATTGTGGCCAAGACCGGACGCGACGCTCTGTTCTTTCAGGGCAAGGGGCTATTCCAGTTGCCTATGGCCTACATGGTGATGGGTCTCTCGTCTGTGCCCGCCGCCTTCCTCTATGTTCAGGCGATGAAGATCTGGGGGGCTAGGGCGGCCAGAGTGGGGATCATTGTTTTTGCAGCGGCGGTCATAGCCGCCTTCGTCCCCTTTCTCCCGCAGATGAATTACTCCGTCCTACTATCGCTCTTCATCTTCATACCAACTATCTTCGGCCCTATGTTCGCCACCATATGGCTCCAGGCAGCGGAGCTGTTTGAAAATGTCCCCAAGACGGTAGCCGCACGCTGCTTCAGCCGCATCGGCGCCAGCTCGCTAGGCGGGGGGATGATCGGGGGATTCCTCTCCAAGGGACTGGTTCCCTATCTGGAGCCGCAATGGCTGGTTTTCGTGGGAGCTCTCATTACATTGGCCGCAGCGGGGGTGGTCGTCAAGACGCACCGGAGCTTTCCCGCACCTTCCGGAATGAAAAAAGACAAAAAAGAAGGCGAAAAGAGCGGCGTCACCGTCGCCTTTTCAAAAAAATATGCGCGCATGCTGCTGCTGATCTCTATGACCGGGGCCTTGGCCGGTCTCTTCATCGATTTTCAGTTCTACGCGGCGGCCAGCAGCGCGCAGATGGGCTCGAAGGGCAACGCCAGCTTCTTCGCCAATTTCTATATCATGCTCAATCTCGGCTCTTTGATCCTCCAACTCTTCGCCGCTCCCAAGATTCAGGACAAGTTGGGCCTGCGCGGCGGGCTGCTCATTCTACCCTTTGCCCTGTTGGGAGGGGCCACTTTCGTCACCGCTGTGGCCACCGCGCTGAGCCGCTCGGTGCTAAAGGTGACCGAAGGCGGCCTCAAGTCTTCCATACACCGATCTATCTGGGAGCAGGCCTTTATTCCCGTTGACTCCTCTGAGCGCTCCGTAGTCAAAGTGTTCGTGGATGGGATTGGCGCCAGGATCGCAGAGGGCTTAGGAGCGACTCTGCTCTTTGTTTGGCTCATGCGCGTCGACGCTTCAGATCCCTCCCCCCTCAACACCGGATGGATCGCCTGGATGCTGCTTCCTACGGCAGGCGTGTGGTTATGGCTCACGCGAAATCTGCGGATGGATCTGGTCCGGGAATCTTCCGCGGCGCCGGCAGTTGCTTCTGCTCAGCAGGGCGAAATAGACTGCGTGCGTTTTCCCGATCAGTGCCCCTGCACCACGGAGTGGGGCAAAGGGATCAAGTAGAAAGGGATGGCTTCTCTCGTCTATCGCCACAACTGGATCACCCGCCTGACTCACTGGATGAATGCAGTGGCGCTGCTGATTCTCTTCATGAGCGGCCTGCAGATTTTCAATGCCTATCCCAACCTCCATTGGGGGAGCAAGGCAGAACCTGAGGAGGCCTTTTTCTCCATCTATGCCTCAAACAATGACGGAGAGATCCGTGGTTATACCCAACTCTTTGGCTGGCGCGTCGAGACCACCGGAGTTCTCGGCATCCAAAACACGGAGATGGGCCCCTTTCCGCGCGCGTTCCCGAGCTGGCTTACGATCCCAGGCTATTTTTGGCTCGCCGGAGGAAGACGATGGCATTTCTTTTTCGCCTGGGTTTTTGTGCTCAACGGCTTCCTCTATTTTCTTTATAACCTGGCAACCGGCCACGTCCGCAAATTCTTTCTTACGCCGAAGGAGACAAAAAAACTGTTGCCCATGGTCCTTTATTATCTCCGCCTGCGCCAGGAATCTCCGCAGGAAGGAGAATACAATCCGCTGCAAAAGATGGCCTATACGGGAGTCTTCTTTGTTCTCACCCCTCTGATTATTTTCTCTGGTATGGCGATGTCCCCTCAACTCGACGTCGCCTTTAACTGGCTCCCGGCGATGTTCGGCGGCAGACAATCGGCCCGGAGTATCCATTTCATCCTTACCTTTTTCTTCTCCCTGTTCACCTTCGGACACGTATTCATGGTCGTGACCACAGGCGTGTTCAACAACATGCGCTCGATGGTCACGGGTTGGTATAGAGAAAAGATAGCTGTACCGATGGAAACCGCGAAACCCACTGTCCGAGAGCCAGTGGAGCCATTGCCCGAGCCGAAAGAAGTGGCCACAGCGAAACCCCGTTCCGAAACAGTGGAGACTGAACCCGCTATCCAAGAACCCTTAGAACCCAGTCCGACCGAAGCGACAACCGAAAAATCTGAGACGGGAACGGGAAAGGAGAGCCGCAAAAATGGAGAGAAATAGCTCAACGATTTCGCGGCGAAAAATTCTCATAGGTACACTGCAGGGCGCAGGCATCTTATTACTGTCAGGATGTGAGAATATTTTCGACAAGCTTCACCAAAATCAGAAGGTTCTCTCCCTCTTGGAATCCGTTGAGGGTGGGAATCGTCGGCTTCTGCGCCTTCTCACCGGCAGGAACAAGCTCGCACAGGAATTTAGCGAAAAGGACATCTCTCGCTACTTTAAGCCCAACGGGAACCCTCCCCCCTTCACTAAGGAATACGTGATGAACGCCATGAGTGGCTGGCCCTTCTGGAAATTGGAGGTTGGCGGGCTGGTAAAACAGCCTGGAAAATTTTCTCTGGATGAGCTTAAGGCGATGCCCGCGCAAACACAGATCACGCGCCACGATTGCGTGGAAGGATGGAGCGCCATCGGGAAATGGAAAGGCGTGCCTCTATCCGAGATTATGAAACTGGTCCAACCTAATCCCCGGGCCAGATACGTAGTTTTTTACTGCATGGACACAGACACAGAGGGAAACAACTTTTATGAAAGCATCGACCTGCATGATGCCTCCCATCCCCAGACCATCCTCGCCTACGAAATGAACGATCAGCCGCTTCCCGTCGAGCACGGCGCCCCGCTCCGCCTTAGGGTGGAAACCCAATTGGGATATAAAATGGCCAAGTACATCCAGCGCATCGAATTCGTCGCGAGCTTCAAAGAGATCGGCCAGGGCAAGGGAGGCTACTGGGAAGATCGAGGCTACGAGTGGTACGCGGGGATTTAGGCTGCTCAGGGCTTGCTCCTTGTTCCTGTCGTTCTCTTTGCTGAGCGATAAGCCTCAACCATGCTGAAGAAATAGCATGCGAGAAAGAGCAGGGACACACCTATGAACCTCGCGGTCCCGCTTGGCAGCTCACCTCCAAGCAGTTCGTCTAGTGAAATCGCCTCAGTACTCATCCACCCCAAGACGAACCCTAACGCAAGAAAACCTACTCCCTTCCAAATGTCCCCGTTATAAAGTTGGCCGAGTCCTGGAAAGATCGCTGAAAGCACCAATGCTGTCTTAGGATTCCTCTTCCGCATGAACCTGGATCTCCCTTGCAGACGCTCCCCGCTAATCCTTCAAAAGTATGCCACTTTTGAGCAGGTCCGCAAGGGAGGTAATGATTAGAGACTCCTCGACCCACCTAGCAGTGTTTGCAGTGATCTGCGGCTTAAAATTTTCTTGCTAAGAGCCGGAAAGGATTGTAGAATTCTCGCAATCTTTGAAATTTGTTTTCTGTGATAGGCTGACCAGCATAATCTAATAGTTAGACCACTGTTTAGAAAATGGCGAAGTCTGGTTATTATGGACGATCTGTTCCCGCCACGCGAACTCGTCAATAAATGCTTTGCGCTGGTAAAGTCGACTCACGATCGAGTCGGATACCGTGACCTCGCTCAGCGAATCGCGACCAAGCGCAGCATGGTCTCTCTCGCCATGATCCCGCGAATGCTCGGCTTGGTCGGAAGTGTCGCGACACTCGGCAAGCTTCGCGTGATCGCGTGGGCAGCGATGGTAGTGTCGTTGCTGCTCGCATTATTTATCAGTCGCATGTGGTGGCTAGCGACCATAGTCGTGATCGTTATAGAGCGCCTGATCGCACGCAAAGAGCGAGAGCAGCTCTCGTTCCTCTCGGCAGTATTTCTTGCACTTGAGATGCTCGCGAGTGATTTCGCTGGCTGGGGATCGGCCCTGCCATTTGCACGCAATCAGGCGATGACGATCTTAGGCTGTAAGGGAGAAGGCGTACCGACCGAATGGCTGGACTTCTATCTTCCTCGAAGGGCGTCGTTGGATGCGACGCTCTTGGCGAGCTTTGGCCCAAGTGGTGCAACAGATCGCACGGTCTAACCACCGCTGAAGCTGACGGCGACGATATGGACGGTGCCGGCTGCGCAGCCCTATTGTTAGAATCGCCGCAGTTTAGCGGCGCGTTACAACAAAATCTCAGACCTTCACAACCTAGAGAGCTTTGTCGCCATCATCCCGACAGCGGCCACACCCACAATCCCTCCCATGACAATAGCGCCCGGCACGCTTAAGAAGGCCGCGGCAGCTCCCAACTGGGCCTGCCCCAAGAAAGGGCCGCCAACGACAAAGAGATAGACCAGGCTCTGCACCCTTCCCCTCAGATGGTCCGGAGTCATGAGCTGGACCACGGTCATCTTCAGAGTCCCCCCCACGGCATCGAGCGCGCCCAAGGCAAACCCAATCGCTACGGAAAATAAGAAAGAGCGTGACGTGGCGAAGAAAATGAGTCCTGCCGAGTAAAGTAAAGTCACCGCGATTATCATTTGGCCCTTCCGCTTCGGATTACCCAGCATCATCACAGCGCCGGAGCCGACCAGAGCGCCGACCGCAGGAGATCCGAGAAGGATCCCAAGGCCCGACATCCAGCAGGTCCCGAGCAAAGACTGGCATCATTGCCTTATAGGCGCCGAAGAGACTCACGCAAGTATCCAGGACCAGCAGCGCCATGATCCCGCTATTCTGCCATACGAAGCGGACACCCTCGCGCAGGCTATGCAGGGTCGACTCTCGCCTGGACTCAGCCCATGTTTCCTCCACTCTCATGAATACGAGGCAGATGATCACGACCAGAAAGCTCAGGGCGTTGACGTAGTGAGCCGAGCTGATACCCAGCGAGGCGATAATGATTCCCGCCAGAAAAGGACCGGTGAGCGAAGCGCTCTGTCTTAGGGTCACGTTCAAGGCAAAGGCGGTCGCCAGATGTTCTCGTCGGACAAGACTGGGAATCAAAGCACCTCGTGCCGGCTGATCGAAGGTGCTCATGGCCCCGGTAAGAAAGGTGATCAAATAAATGTGCCAAATCCTCACAAGACCGCTGGTCGTAAGGAGACCGAGAAGCAACGCCAGGATCATCGCCCCACCCTGGGTAACGATGAGAAGCTTGCGCCGGTTCATCCGATCGGCCAAGACTCCGCCGGTCAAAGAGAAGATAATGATGGGCAGAGCGCGAAAGAGTCCCGTGAGGCCAAGTTGAAATGGCGAATTGGTTATGACGTAGATCTGCCACGCGATGGTGACGCTTGAAATCTGGTTGCCGATCGCCGAAATCAACAAGCTGGACCAAAAGAGACCGAAGTTTCTTTCGGCCAGCACTCTCCAAGGTCTCACCGGATCTGCCATAGAAGCCTTTCCGACTAGCATAATGCGCCGTTTTACGCTAATGATTCTTCCATGCGCATCTGTTCCTTGCTTCCCAGCGCCACGGAGATCGCGTTCGCTCTCGGGTTAGGCGACTCCGTTGTGGCAGTCACCCATGAGTGCGACTACCCTCCGGAAGCGAGAAACAAACCAATAGTCGTCAAAAGCGTCATCGACCACCAGAGGAGCAGCAGTGCCGAGATCGACAAAACCATCGGCGAGCGGCTGAGAGGTAAAAAAGGCATCTACACCATCGATCCTCCCCGTTTTAGAGAGGCCAACCCAGACCTGATACTCACCCAAGAACTCTGCGACGTCTGCGCTGTCGACTATGACGAGGTCGTAGCAGCCACCCGATCCCTTGCGCGGAAGCCAAAGATAATTTCCTTAGCCCCTACCCTTCTCTCTGACGTGCTGCGCGATATCGAACTGGTGGGCAAGATGACCGGCAAAAAGCGTGAGGCGAAAATTTTTGTAGATCGCTTGCAGGAACGCATCGATCGCGTCCAGGAGCAAACCTCGCGCTCCGAATATCGGCCGCGGGTCGCCTGTCTGGAATGGCTGGAGCCGATCTATAACGCCGGTCACTGGGTACCGGAGATGGTCGAGCTGGCCGGCGGAATGGATGGGCTCAGCAAAAAAGGAAAGCCCTCGGAGAAGGTCGCATGGGATCAGGTGGTGCAGTTCGCGCCCGAAGTGATCGTCCTCATGCCCTGCGGCTTTGACATCGAACGGGCAATGAAAGAAGTCCACTTGCTCTATAATCTTCCGGTATGGAGCGATCTGCCGGCAGTTAAAAGGGGAAACGTCTTTGCCACCAACGGCTCCGCTTATTTCAACCGCTCTGGCCCTCGCTTAGTGGATGGACTGGAAATCCTAGCCCAAATCATTCATCCGGAGATATTCCCCTGGGAGGCGCCTCCCGAAGCAGCTCAGAGGCTTGCTTGACTCCCCCGTCAGTGGACATTGAGAAAGCTCCTCACAACAACGAGCAGCAGTCTTCCCAATCTCATCTAAGGGAAATTCTCGGCCTCGCCTTCCCGGCTATGCTCGCGATTGCCAGCGAGCCTATCTTCATTCTAGCTGATACAGCGATGATCGGCCGCCTCGGCGTGGAGCCGCTTGCGGCGCGAGCTATCGCTTCCTCTCTCATCGGCGGGATCTACTGGCTCTTTGCCTTTCTCATTTTCGGCACCACCACGCTCGTGGGTTACCACCGCGGCGCCAACGAACCAGAGATCTGCGGCGAGATATTTCTTCACGCACTTTTCCTTGCCGCCGTGGGAGGAGTGGTCGTATCGATTTTTGGGATGCTCTTCGCGTCGCATTTATATCTCTTGATGGGCGCCGAGCCGGACGTGTTGATGCCAGGCTCAAATTACTTTCGCATCCGCATCGCCGGGACCCCCTTCACCTTTGTCTTTTTCGCCACAGTAGGATTTCTCCGAGGCATCCAGGATACCCGGACACCTATGGGGATCGCCTTCATCGTCAACGGACTCAACGCCGTTCTTGACTACCTCTTGATCTACGGCGGCCTCGGCCTTCCCGCTCTAGGCCTTCGAGGCGCCGCCATCGCGACACTCATTTCCCAAATCCTTGCGGGGAGCATTTGTCTAGGTATTCTCTTTTTTTCCTCTTACACTTCTCAATACAGGCTCAACCGATGGAGATTCAGCATGCGAAGACTCCTTTCTCTTTCCCGGATCGGCCGGGAGCTCGCCATCAGGACCGGCGCACTCCGCTTTTCCCTTGTCTTCGCCACGGGCACCGTCGCACGAATGGGCACGGTCACTCTCTCCGGCCACGAAATCGCCCTTCAGCTATTTCTCTTATCCTCGGACACCATCGATGGCATAGCAGTGGCGGGGCAAACTCTCGCAGCCAAGCATTTGGGGGCCAATCGGACTGATAAAGCCTACCAGATGGGGAAGGTTCTCATCCTTTGCGGCTGTATGGCGGGTCTGATCTTCGGTTTCGGGTACATACTGCTCAAACAGCCACTGATAGCGCTATTCACCCGCAGCCCCGCAGTCGTCGAGGTTCTCGGCATCGCTATCTTTGTTCTGCTGGCGCTCTTCCAACCCGTAAACGGAGTCGTCTTTGCCTCCGATGGATTCCTGATAGGGACTCACGACACGCGGTATTTGATGTGGGCGATGCTCGTCGGCGCGTTAGGGATCTTCGTCCCGATCACTTGGATCTCTCTTCAGTGGCATTTGGGACTGCTCGGAGTCTGGACGGGCTTGAGTCTCCTCATGGCCTGGCGTCTTGTCACCAACCTGCTCCGCTTCTTTAGCAGGCGTTGGGTGTTGGCGTTTCCGGGAAAGTCTTGAAGTGGAGTGGACGTCCAGCCCTGCCTCCAGCACAGATTCAGGTTAGGGGGACGGGGCCAGTTCGCTTGTTCCGATTGCTCCTGGAGGCTCTCAAGCGCGGGCTGACACCGGGTCGTTCGGGGTAACTTTGACTTGTCGGCTGCTGACCCTCAAAAGGAACTTCCTATCACTTCCACAGCGGCGAAGAGGCAGCGGAAAGGATATTGGAGCAACTGAAAGGATAACGAGAAAGAGCAACTACAGCAACAAACGTTTGCTGAAAAGCGTCAGCGGGCTCTTCAGAAGTTCGTGGACGACCTAAAGGCCAAAAGGCATAGATTCAACTTCAGACCAAGTTTCTGGACGAAGGGTAGTTTAAAATCCCGCTTTCTATATCTTTCTCTCTGCCTTCAGCTGGTCGAGTCTTTGCTGGATAAGCGCAGCCAGGTCCTCGGTTGGGAGAGAGTCAGGGACGGGAAGCGGGCTTTCCCCCAACCGGCTGATCTTGTCGTTAAACGTTTGCAGGCCAAAACGGATTCTTCCATACTCTTCGAGAGGTTGGCGGCAGTCGAGCAGTTTTTGATCGATGGCTACTAAACATTCTTCGAGCCTTTTTTTTTCACGTTCAAAGGTTTGTCTCAAATGCTCGATATGCGCTCGTACGATCTGCTCTTCAAGCGGGCGAATCTGCTTGACGATGTCATTCTTTATATCGAGAAGCGCCCGCAAGAGGCGCTCGTACGATTGCTCTTCTTGTAATAACTCTTCTGGCATGGGTACTTTCTCCTCTTTCAGCGTGATGTAGTGTCGAACCAAAGATTCGGCAATCTTTCTTTTAACATTGGCAAGGGTATCCTCGGTCTGGCGGATTCTGTCTTCCACTCGCTCCTCGTCGCTTAGAAGCGTCGAGAGTTTTTCAATGGTTGCCGACGGCATCATAAAAAATGATAGGAAGTTCCTTTGAGGTAGCGGCCGAGATCTCCCAAATTGCTCCAACGCCATGCCTTCAAGGTCGGTCGGCGCGTAGCGAAGAGCCTGCGCTGGCCCCTGATCGGCATTTTGAGGCGAAGATTATCCGATAAGGTGCTGTCTTGTCAACTTGGTCCTGCGGGTGAGGCTGGGGTGTTCAGGCCTGAGTAATTAACTTATTTGCTTTCTTCGCAGCGGCGGGAGACCGGGCCGGGACGATCTGAAAATCGCTTCTTGTCGTTTCAGCGGCGCTTTCAAACTCGCATCGATTTGTGCGCCGCACCGGCCTGCCCTTCAAATCCATGAGCCAGATCTCGCCCCCTAGCGGATTGGACGGATTCATTTTGATCACCGCCACCAAGTCCGCCCGCAAATCTGGAGTGCGAGCTCCTGCGAATAGGACCTTGAAGTAGACCAGCCCCAGGAGAGCCGCAACTATTAGGACTAAACCCTTACGACAGATCGGCATTTGCTCTCTTCTATTCTATCAGCCGGATTCCCAGCTTGTAATGAACGCCCTTTTGGGGCTAAGTATGACACAAAGGAGATATAGCACAAGTTAAGGGGGTATAAACCATGACCAGCGCACATCCGTTACGCAGGTTCCTGGCCTTTGTTATCGTGGTATTGTTTTTTCCAGTTTCAGCTGTTGGCCAGGAGATACTGGCAGATCAAGCAAAAAAGGAAGGCAAGGTGGTCTGGTATACCGCCATGGCGCTGGAAGTTGCGGAAAAGGTTGCTAATACTTTCGAGAAGACTTACGGTATCCGGGTAGAATTGACCCGGAGCGCTTCCGAGCGCGTCGTTGCGCGGGTACTACAGGAGTCACAGGCCGGAATCAACAACGTCGATGTCATCGAGATTTCGGAAGCAGGCGATTTTACGCTTTTGAAACAAAAGGGGCTGCTCAAAATATACCGTCCCAGAAATTATGAGAAGTTTCCCAGCGCTTTTCTCCTGGATAAAGAGGGTTATTTCCATGCCTGGAGAGCCACCGTAGCGCAGCCGGTCTACAATACCCGGCTTCTGCCTGCGAATGCGGCGCCGCGATCGTGGAAAGAGCTTACCGATCCTCGCTGGAAGGACAAGGAGCTCAAGGTCCATTACGTCTCTGGGGCAGGCACCAACGTTATGGCGGCGCTTACAAAAATATACGGGTGGGAGTACTACCAAAACCTGCGCAAGAACAATCCGGTCATCGTTCAGGCAGCCTCCCAGGGCGTAAATATAGTCGCCGCCGGGGAACGGACCATCCTCGTCGAAGGAAACTACTACAATACGATGCGGCTCAAGGCAAAGGGAAATCCGGTGGATGTCATCTTTCCGACAGAGGGAGTGGTCTTAGTTCTTTCCCCGGCCGGGATCGCACAGAAGGCAGCTCACCCCAACGCAGCAACGCTTTTCCTTGAATATATGTTCAGTGAGAAGACCCAACAGATGCTAGTAGACGCGACCAGACTCTATGTGCCCCATCCCAATGCCAAGTATCCTCCAGGCATGTCGCCGCTCAGCCAGCTCAAGACGCTAACCGTTCCCGTGGAGGAGCTGGCAAAGCGCCAGGGCGAGATCAAGCGGATGTTTTCAGAGATCTTCGGCCTCTAAGGAGGTCATACCCGAAGGTGGGTAACGCAGAGATCGACAATTCTTCCCCGCCTGCGCACGGGGCGTCAATGGTTCACCGGTTTCATTTGGATCCGAGCCTGCCAACTTGGATCGGGGCAAGCCTTCTTCTCGCCGCTCTTGTCGTTGTTCCTCTGTGGTGGCTTTTCGCTACCAGCCTTCGCGGAGAAGATGGTTTGACCTTACTCCGCTACCAGCAGATTTTTACCGACCTGGCCCTGATCCGCGCGATCCGCAACAGTTTGATCATCTCCTTCTGGGCCGGCTTGCTGGCAACATCGGTCGGTTCCATCATGGGATGGCTAGTAACCCGAACAAATATGCCGCTGAAGATGTTTTTCCGCGCCTTGGTCCTTGCCTCATTTGTCACTCCCCCATTCGTCGGTGCATTTGCCTGGACCATGTTGGCCGGACCCAATGCCGGGTGGTTCAATCACCTGTATCGATACGTTACAGGATCAGAAGGGCATCTTGTGAACATCTACAGCATGGGGGGAGTCGTATTCGTCATCTTTCTTTATAGTTACCCTTATGCGTTCACCATGATTTCCAATGCGCTGGACCTGGTCTCGTCTGAAATGGAAGAGGCTTCGGCGATTCTTGGGGCTAATCGTCTGAGAACCGCCGCCTCGATTACCTTGCCTCTGGTCATCCCAGCCCTTCTCAGCGGTTTCGTTTTCACTTTTGTGCACGCGCTGGCGCTGTTCGGAGTTCCCGCTATCCTGGCGATGCCTGCCGGCTTTCACACCATCACGACCCAAATATGGGTGCTCCTTTCGCAAGCGCCCCAGGAACTCGATCTTGTCGCTGCTCTTTCCGTCTTCCTGCTCTCTTTGACCGTACTGCTTCTCTCTTTGCAAAAACGGTTCTTGGGAAAAAGAAGTCATGCAACCATCATGGGAAGAGGGATGCGCCGCTCAGCGATCGATCTGGGCTATTGGCGCTACCCGGCTCTTCTGCTTTGCCTTTTCGTCGTGGCCCTGGCCGTGTTTCTGCCCTACCTTGTATTGATCAAGGCGGCCTTTTCTAAAGCCTGGGCAATGCCTCTGACGGTAGAAAACCTCACGCTGGAGAATTGGCGATTGGCCGTATCCGGTTATAGCGCGACAGGGGAGGCAATTTTTAATACTCTAGAATTGGGCGTCTTGACGGGCACGGTCGGGGCAGGACTTGCCGCTATCGTGGCCTATATCGTAGACCGCCGGCTCTTCCGGGGATACCAATTACTCGCCTACTTTTCCGTCGCCCCTACCGTTGTCCCTGGCATTGTGCTGGCGGCAGGTCTGTTGATGGCTTACTCGGGGCCGCCGTTTTTCCTCTATGGAACCATTTGGATCTTGTTCATCGCCTATTTGACCAAGGAAATCCCGGTTGGCTACACCCAAGCTGACACAACCATCAGAGGCATTCATGTCGAACTCGAAGAGGCTGCAAGAATCCTTGGCGCTAATCGGCTTCTAGTACTAAAAGATGTTACTCTACCCCTGGCCAAAGGGGGGATACTAGCGGCGTGGTTACTGATGTTTATCGGCGCGGTGCGAGAGCTCAGCGCTTCCATTCTGCTCTACACCTCTAGATCATGGGTGCTCTCAGTACTTATCATGGACCTTCAGGCGCATGGGGTTATTGAGATTATTTCCGTGATCAGCATTGTGATGCTCTGCCTTACCCTCATCACGGTACTGCTTATGCAAGAGCTCACCGGGCATGATATCATGGGGGTAAAAGAGTAAGGCCAGCAATCATTTTCGGAGGTAAAAATGAGCTTAACCGTCTATAACCCGACGCTTGCAAAAACGTCACAGTCTCTTCCGATTGCCCCGCGCGGCAAGCCCTTAGAGGGGCAGCTCTGGGGATTTGTAGACACAAGCAAGGTAAACGCGGACCGCTTCATCGAGGAGCTCCAGAAAGAAATTCAGAAGAATTACCATCCGCGCGGCTTCGTTGTCGTGAGGAAGGAAAGTCCTGGGGTCCCCTTATCGGCGGAGCAGATAGAGCGACTCGCCAGTGAATGCGGTTTTGTAGTCTTTTGCTTTGGCGATTGAGGGACCTCCACGTCCTGGAGTGTCCGGGACGCCATTGAACTGGAAAAGAGTGGGATAGCCACGGCAACCGTCTGCAGCGCACCCTTTCTCAAGCCCGCCAGGGCACAGGCTCAGCACGCGGGGATGCCTTCCATCCCCTTTATGAAGATTCTCCATCCCATGGCGACGGCCGAACACGAGACCGTAGCGCGACAGGCGAAGGAGACCCTGCCACAGATAGTCCATGCGCTCGCTGCCGTCGATGGCAGCCAAAAAGAGCCCTCTCCTCGAAGCAAATCGGCTGAAAAATTTCTGACGATCAAGGGCGGAGTCGAAGAGCTCAACGAGCTCTTTTACGAAAGGGGCTGGACCGATGGCCTTCCGATTATCCCGCCTACAGAAGCCAACGTTCGGGCGATGTTGTCGCAATCCTGCTATCCGGCCAACAAAATCCTCGGCCTCATGCCCCCGGCAATGAACCCGGCAACAGTGGAAAAACTCGCGATCAACGCTGTGATGGCAGGCTGTGTTCCGGACTACTTTCCCGTGATCCTCGCCGCTGTCGAAGGACTGCTCGAAGAAGAGCTGGCGCTCTACAGCATGCAGACCGCAACCAATGCCACGACACCACTGCTTATCGTCAACGGACCCATCGTTAAAGCTCTCTGTTTCAACAGCGGGGGAAATCTGCTTGGCCCGGGCAACCGGGCTAACGCAACGATAGGACGGGCTATCAGATTAATCCTCACAAACATTGGCGGTGAGATCCCTGGCGTCACCGACCCGTCAACTCACGGTCAACCGGGGAAATATTCGTTTTGCGTGGCGGAGGCAGAGGACGAGAGCCCATGGGAACCTCTGCATGCGGAGCTCGGTTTGTCGAAGGAACAGAGTACAGTTACCCTGATCGGCGCCGGAGGCCCGCAAAACCTTTTTACCTACGGCTGCAAAAACGGAAAAGATATTTTGGATACGTTTGTCGGCGCCCTTTGCGGTCTCGGCCACAACAATATTATCTTTCCGACCGGACCGCTCCTAATCCTAGGACCGGAGCACGCCGCGACGCTTGCCCAGGACGGATTCAGTAAGCAGAATGTAAAAAAATATCTCTATGAAAAGGCGCGAATTCCTCTTTCACGCTTCGCCGAAGGGACCAGGCGAGGTATCCGTGAACGGCGCTCCCGCTGGTTTGAAGTGGCTCAAGACCCCGACCATATCGGGATCGCGGATCATCCCGAAGACATTCTAATCATCGTGGCTGGCGGAGCCGGCATCCATTCGCAATTTCTCCCCACGGCGTTCAGCAAAAAAGCGGTGACCAAGACCATCAGACAAACTGCTTAGTCTATGGATCTTACCCTGCCAGCTCCTCTATCAGCGGCCGAACGCTCTTGGCGCTCTCCAACTGGTTGAGCAGCTCTTGCACGTGGAGGCTTTTCGCTTTTCCCAATCTGGGCGTAACCAGAGCTCTAAACTTCTCTTCGAGATCCTGCCGAGTCATGGGTTGAAACCAAACCTCTTCTTCAAGTCTCTGGCCCTGCGAGGTTGTTAGTATAACGATCGCGTGGCGTCCCTGCTCCATGCCCTGCCAATCCTCCCGCGCCACAAAACGGACGCGCTCACGCATCTTCTGTACGGAGGGGCTCGCTACGGCGACAGAATCATGGATCTGATAAAAATCGAGCTTGCCGTGGACTGCCGCCATGGCGCAAACGATCTCGCCTGAGATAGAGGCATGACGGGTAGCAGGAATCCGATGCGCTCCCCGCTTGGGAATATGGATCTCGATTTCCCGGATGTCGCTTGGTGGAATCCTGTGTTGATTGAGTAAGCGGAACAAACCTTGAAGGTAGGCTTGGTTGGGACTACCAGCAGGATAGCGCTTATGCATCACATCGGCGATGGCATAGTGGTGACCCAGGTCTTTTGCCATCTCCCCAGCTATCTCGGGCTTTTCGAGAAAGGCATCGAAGAGGCCGAGCGGACCATCGAGAATATCTAAAGGGACAAAACATCCTTTTTGTGCAAGCAATGCCGCAGTCACACCGTTCCTATTGGCTGCAGCTACCTGGAACGTCTTTCCCATGTGGCCAGGGTCTTTCGTCATATTGTCTGGACCTGCTGCCTGATATGTTGCCAGACCCAGTGCCACCTCCATCGACTGACCACTGAGATCTAAAAGCAATGCCGCTGTCACAGCTGAACTAAGACTCGCTGCTACTGAGGTATGGTAGAAACGGCGCGTAAGGTAGTCCCGTTCGCGGTAGAATATGGTCATTAATCTCCCGCCAATCTCATAGCCTAATGCGACTGCACGAAGGACATCCTTTCCAGTAGCGTTTACCCACTGGCCTACAGTCAGTGCCGTGGGCACAGGGCCCGCGGCTACATGTCCTCCAAAAGAAGGTAAGTGAACAGGGTCTATCTCGTCGCCATGGGCCATCCCCCCGTTGGCCATAGCGGCGCTAACAACTGACGTGCGCTCCTTATAGCCGACGATGGTACATTCGGGGGAACCACCGAGCTGCTGCAGTAATTCGACAATGGCCCTCACCTCAGGCAGAACAGAACAGGCTACCATACAACCTACGGAATCAAAGACCACGTCGAGAGCCTTGCTGCGAATAATAGCAGGCAACTCATCGTAACGTACAGAAGAGAGCCATTCAGCGAGCTTCTCAGTAACAGTCTCGTTACTAGTCATCCAATCTCTTTTTCTCCTTTCGCATTTCTCACATACTTAAAGAGATTTTTTAGATTCTCGTCATCCTCAGAAAGGAACATCGTCAGGAGAGTATTTAGCTCTTTCGCAGTAAAAAACGCAACTGCGGAAGTAGTCTTGAGCTCTCAGGATGATGTATCCGAGACGCAGATCGGCTCCCCAAGAATTTCGTCTTTCCGTGTAATGATGTTTGTGCTAAGGCTGTAGGGACTAGAGGTTAGGAAGAGATCTGATAAACCAGAGACTTCAAAAGTAAAAGATACGATTCAAACTAAAACGGGAGGTGCTCCTCTTTAAAGGGACCCCGTCGAACCCTCTCACACCAGAGGAAATTCGAGGAAAAGTTAAGCTGCTCGCAGGCGCTGTGCTTTCACCGCAGAAAATAACGGAACTCATAGAAAAAGTGCAGCGCCTTGAAGAAGTTAAGGATATGGCAACTATCCTATAAGTTCAGAAACTTTGTGCAAGGGTAAAGAAAGAGAAATTAAAACCTATGTCACGAGTTGTGATTGTCACCGGGGGCGCGGGGGGGATTGGATCAGAGATTTGCCGCGGTTTAGCACGAGACGGCCTAAAGGTCGTCGTCGCTGATTTTATCGAGCAGGCAGCCATACGACTAGCCGACGAGATCCGGAGGGACGGGGGCGACGCCCTTGCGCTCCAGGTAGATGTGGGGGAGTGTGCCAGCGTCGCTCAAATGGTTCGCAAGAGCTTTGAGAGCTATCACCAAATCGATGTTTTAATCAACGGGGCGGGTGTGATCTCCCGCTTTCCTGTGACGGAAATGGCGGAGGAGGAGTGGGACAGGGTCCTTCGGATCAACCTCAAAGGGACTTTTCTCTGTTCTCAGGCGGTCGCCCGCCACATGGTGCAGAGAAAAGAGGGCCGCATCATCAGCGTCGCCTCTGGCCGGGGCGTCGCCGGACAGGCGAACGCCGCCCATTACGCCGCCTCCAAAGCCGGAGTGATCGCTTTTACCAAGTCTCTTGCCATGGAGCTGGCCCCTTTCAACGTCCTCGTCAATGCGATTGCTCCCGGCGCTACCGATACCCCCATGGCGAGAGGGAGATCCACGGAAGAGGAATGGAAACAAAGGGAGGCCGTTCCGCCTCTTATGGGAGGGTTGACAAAAAAAGAAGAAATCGTCGGCATCATTCGTTATCTCCTCTCCGAACCGGCGCAGTATATTACGGGGCAGACATTTTTTCTCAGAACTCCTAAGTAGACAAATCTCTCCCCATTTCTTATGCCTAGATCATAAACCTCTTAGGAGAGAACTCTTCGGCCCTTCGCTCGCCGGGGTTGAGGATCAGGCTCGCGGCCAAGGCGCCGACAGCCGAACTGGTCGTGACCCCATGCCCCCCAAGACCGGCAACCCAGAAAAATCCCCGCACCTTGGGATCCCAGCCGATTACAAAGCGGCCGTCGGAGGATAAAGTTCTCAGTCCTGCCCAGCTTTTTCTGATCGCTATGTCGGCAAGCCCAGGAAAATGGCGCTTGATTTTCTCGGCCAACGATTCTGCGATTGTCTCATCGGTCGGGGGAATACCGGGGGACATCTCGTCCTGATCGCACGGGCACAAGAGCAAGCCGCCCATATCGGGCCGAAAATAAATCCCGTGAGCGTCGTCCCAAACAAACGGCCACCCAGGATCGACCCAGGGAAGAGGAGCGCTGACAAAGAGATGCCGGCGACAAGGATGAAGCGGCGCCTCCACAGCGCCCGCCATCTTACCGACGACACCCGCCCAAGGACCGGCGGCATTAATAACCGTCTCAGCGCTGATTGTTCCGTCGTCTGTCCGCACACCATCCACGCGGCCATCCCTGACCTCTATTCCTTGCACAGAAGAGCCGTAGCGGATCTGCGCTCCCAAAGAAGCAGCCGCTTTCAGATAGCCTGAGAGCAAAGCGTGAATATCGACAACACCGTCCGTGGGACACCAGATCGCGCCGTCGAAGTCTGCTTCTTTAAGCACCGGGATATAATTCCGCGCTCTTTCTCTCGACCACGTCTCCGCCTCGATCCCCGCCTCTCGGGCTATTTCAGCATCCCGCACCAGCCTCTTCCACCCCTCCCCACTCCCTAAAAGGAGAGAACCGTTTCGCTGAAACGACACGGGCACAGGCCAGTCAGCAGGCAGGGATCGCAAGAAAGATGCGCCTTCCCGGGTCAGTGCGGCTATGGCCGGATCGGAAACCACCTGACGGATCATCGAAGCGTTGCGCCCGGAGGAATGGACCCCGGCCACCCTTTCCTGTTCCAGGATTAAAATGTTTTTAACGCCGCGGAGGGCCAGGTGATAGGCCGTGGCGGCACCTGCAAAGCCGGCCCCGATAATGACAAACCGAGAGGAGATCATGGCGGCCTTTCTGAAGGGATTGGAAAAATCCTCTTCCCACTCTCCTCCTCTTCTAGGATAATCGCCTTGGTAGGACAAATCTTGGCGGCGAGCAGGATCTTCTGGTCGCTATCCCCTTTGGGGTCGATGACCACAGAGATGAACTTCTCATCCAATTTGAAAACCTTGGGCGCCGCCTCGACGCATTTACCATATCCTTCGCATTTCGGCCGATCGACTGTAACTTTCATAACCTTCTCCCTTCCTGATACCTACCCTTTTTTAACGCATTCGCGATTTTTCGGCTACCCCCTAGTCCTCGCAAGCTCGGAATTGCGGTTCGGCTGAGCTCACCGTCGAAGCCAAATCTCAGATCTCAAATTTCAAATCTGAGATCTGAAATCTGGGATTTGTAATCCCGTAGGGCTGGCTGTTCCCTTCTTCCCCGATCTACGCTATATTCTAATCCCGATGAGAATCCACCGTTACACCGAATGGGACGGTACACAGCAGATCCTCTTTCCCACTCCTGAAGACATCCTCAAACATCTCTCGGACAGCCTCCTAGAAGAAGAAGGGGTGCGCAAGGCCCTCAGGGACTTAATACGCGGGGGACTTGTTTCCGAAGATGGCCTGCGGTCGGTCAAAGGGATGAGGGATTTTCTAAGAGAGGCGGAAGAGAAAAAGCGCGACCTGTTAGAAAAATATTCTCCTGATTCGTTCAAGCTGACTCCCAAAGAGGCGCAGGCCCTGAGCGAAAAACTCAGCAGTCTGGCGGAAAAGCTCGATGCCTATCATGAGAAGATGCGCAACTTCATGGAGCGCCTTTCCGGCCGATACGCCAACGACATGGAGGAGATGGCGCGCAGAATGCAGCAGGCCCAGCAGCGCTATCAAGAACTCAGGGACAAACTGGGAGAGCAAATTTCACAGCGCAGGATGCAGCGTCCCCAGGACCTCACGGGCCAAGGCTATCAAGGCCTCATGGAGATGTTGGACCGGATGAATCGCCTCCTGGAGGACGAGAATTTCCTTAAAAACTTGCCCAACATGCTCGATGCCGCGGTTGAGGATCTGGACAACCTGCTGGAAAATCTCGACTCCCTGACTCAAGAACAGCTCAGCCAACTGAGCGAGGCCCTCAGCCAGATGGAGCGGTTGGAAGAATTGCTGAATCAATATCCATTTCAGGGATCACAAAGGATGGGCTTGAACGAGGCGGGTCAGATCTTGGGGCAGTTGAGACGTCTTGACCAGTTTCTGCGTTCGGGGCAAAGAGGCATGGGAGACTTGTCCGAACTCGACCTTAACGAGATCCGTGAACTCCTCGGCGAGGAGGCCTACGAGCAGCTCAAATATCTCAAAGGGGTGGAAAAAACGTTGGAAGAGGAAGGCTACCTGATCAGAACCCCGCAGGGCCTGCGACTCAGCCCGAAGGGAATGCGCAAGATCGGCGACAAGGCTTTAAGAGAGATCTTTCAGATGCTCAATAGAAACCGCTGGGGCGACCACACCACTCCTCTCAAGGGAGCACAGGGAGACAGGCTGGAGGAGACCAAGAGGTACGAGTACGGAGACCCATTGAACGTAAAGATCAGCGAGACGCTGATGAACTCTTTGGAAAAGGGAAACCGTGGAATTCCCCTCAGGATTGGGCCCAAGGACTTTTCCGTCCACCGTCAGGAATTCTCCACGGATAGCGAGACGGTCCTGCTCATCGACGTTAGTTATTCGATGCTTATGAACGATGCCCTGCACGCGGGTAAAAAGGTGGCCTTGGCCCTGCACCGCCTGATAGAAACCAAGTTTCCGCAAGACGTCTTGCACCTGGTCGCCTTCCGCTCCAACGCCAAGGTCATACGCGCCGAGGACCTGCCGTCGATAGTGGCGATCACATATTTCATGGAGCATGGAACGGACATCAAAGAGGCCCTGCGTTTTTCCCGCCAGCTTCTAGGCTCACAACGGGCGGCCAACAGGCAGATCATCCTCATCACCGATGGCGAGCCGACCGCGGTCACTCTCGATCGTGGCGGGCGACTGCACAGCGGCTGGGGCTCCGCCTTGCTGCACGAGCGGATCGTCCAGGAAACGCTCAAAGAAGTGAAGCGCTGCACCCAGAGCGGCATCAAGATCAACACCTTTATGCTTGGGACCGATTTCTACCGGCGCGGTTTTATCGACCAGCTCTCCCGTCTCAACACGGGCCGCGTCTTCTACACCTCGCCGGACCAGATCGGGAACTACATCGTAGTTGACTACATAGCGAACAAGCGCAAGCGGATAGGGCGCCCCTAGCCCCCTCCTCCTAACACCGCCCCATTTCGGATTTTAGATTTTCGATTTTGGATTGAACCCTTTAACCTTTGAACCCTTAAACCCTTTAACTCTTCAACCCCGTTTTGTCACCCGTAGAGCAAGAAGCCAAGCCCGGCAACGACGAGGGTGATTTCGATCAACACCACAAACAGCTTTTCCGGCATCAGATCCACGATCTGTTTCCCCACGAACGAACCAAGGATCATGATCGGCCCCAAGGCAAGCCCGGCGACCACACCGTTAATTGTTAGAACCGACGTTCCTCCGTAGGCCACAAGCTTGGTGACGTGCATGACAACCGTCGCGAAGGCTTCCGTACCAATGTAAGCGCCCTTGATAAGCCCGTAGGCAAGAAAGAACGGAACCATCAGTGGCCCTACACTTCCCAGCAGAGCTGAAAGGAAGCTGAAGATAGCCCCTATGATAGCGAAGCCGCGTAGCGGGAGCCGGAGGAAACTCTCTTTGCCGATATGGCGGTAGGCCACTGTGGCGAGCAGGAAAATCCCCAGCAGGCGCTTGAGGAAAGAGAGCGGTGCGGTGGCGAATAGGACACCGCCGACCAGCGCGGCAGGCACACCGCCCACGGCGAACCAACCAACTACAGGCAGAACCACCTCACGCCGGTTAAACCAGACACGGCTGCCGTTGCCGATTAGCTGGGCGACTGTGAGAATAGGGATCGCATCGCGAATCCCAAAAACAAGCACTAAAATCGGCAGCAGCACAGCATCTCCGCCGAAGCCAGTCACGGCGGCCAGCGTGGACGCCAGGAAGGCAGCACCACCCAACAGCAGCATGTCGGTTAGTTCCACAACCTCCCCTGTCCCCATTTTAGATTTTGGGTTTTAGATTAAAAAGACTTAATCCAAAATCGGCAATCGAAAATCTAAAATCGTTGAACCCTTCAACCCTTGATTCCTTTAACCCTTAACCCTTTATCTTTCGGTGATAAGAACCAGCACCCCTGTATAGGCGAGGAGATGATTCTTCTTTCCTAATGGTCCCAGTTCAAAATTTCCGAAAAAGCCGATCAGCGGAAAATCACCAAGGGCTAGACGGATATAGGCGGTGTCAATTCCAGAAATTCCATAGAGCGACGTTCCGCGCGCGCAGCAGTTAAAATAAAAACCCAATCGCGGCGGCTTGCCGCGCAGATTCGCTACCTGCCTCTGCAGCATTTGATTGAGGTCCTCCCTTGCCCTCTGGGAATCGCGCAACGTAAAGACCATCCGCTCTCCCTCGAATACCTCTTCGGCAACTGCGAGGATCCCTTGCTGCGGGTCGATCCCCACGATGTTCCGCACCAGATATTCTCCGGGGGCCACGCTGTTCCGCTGCGGCTCTGAAGGGAGACCGGCGAAAACGAAGGCGAGAGCGCGCCGCAGATCTTCCAGCAGAGGGCCCTTGATCACCTTGGCAAAAGTCTCGAAGGCGGGACGGTTATTGATCTCAAGTATCAGATTCCCCTGGGCCTTGGTTATCACCAGGGGCTCTGTGACCGGCTGGCAGCCTTGTGTGATATCGATGAAGCTTTTGTAGCTCCCCGTGAGCGCCAGGCCAGAGACCGCGTTCGTCGTTATGGTCTCGCCATAGAGTTGATAGGTCCTTCCATGTGCTCCGTTTTCGGAACATCCTGCCCCAACGAGGGGAAGAAAACCGTGTTGTTCTTCGATGCTCTCGAAGAGGCGGCGTGGCTGACCATTGTAGGCATCCGGCAGCAGAACTAAGAGGGCATCTTTCTCCAATCGCCGACCCACTTGTCGAGCGATCTCCGCTCCGATCTCTTGCTCGCGGTCGCGCAAAGGATGAAAGAGGAAAGGATGGGTGTCGAGCTCGTTCGAGGAGAGAACCAAGACCGCTAGCCCAGACTTTCCCTCGATCTCCCCCTCCCCCGTGAGGACCCCCACTCCGCTGCATCCCAGGATGCGATCCGTATTGGTTATCTGCTGAAGCAGTGCGAGGAGTTTTTGGTGGTCTCTCAGGTGGTCGACTGTAAAGAAAACGATGGCGAGATCGGCCTGTCCGATGCCGGCCCGCGTCATGGCTTGGGTCGCCGCCTCTTCCGCGGCCCGCTCTGTCGAGGGATTAGAAGACTGACCGACGCCGGCTCGGAGCATAACTTGAATCTATTAGAAAACCCTGATGAGGGTCAAGTTGATGTCCTTTTTCATTATCTGCTATAACTCCGAGCCATGAGGATAGTCCAGATCCCCCTTCTGCGCGACAACTATGGTTATCTGGTCGTTTGCGAGAGCACGAATGACGCCGCGGTAGTGGATCCCTCAGAGGCTGAACCGGTGCTGCGCCAAGTCGAAAAGGAGAAGGTCAAGCTCAAGGCCATCCTCAACACCCACCATCATCGCGACCACACCGGCGGCAACGCGGGGCTACTGGAGCGCCTGTCTATCAAAGTTTACGGCCATAGGATCGATAAGGAACGGATACCGGGGCTAACCCATCCCCTTGATGAAGGAGACGAGATTGTGATAGGCGAGCTTAAAGCCAAGATCCTTTTTATACCGGGACACACAAAAGGCCACGTCGCTTATCTGTTCGAAAACAGGCTCTTTTGCGGCGATACGCTTTTTGCGGCAGGATGCGGCCGTCTCTTTGAGGGAACCGCTGAGCAAATGCACAACTCTCTTAGCAGGCTTAAGCAGCTCCCCTCCGATACTTTGGTCTACTGCGGCCACGAGTACACCGAGAAGAACCTCCAATTCGCCATGACGCTCGAACCCGAGAACAAAAAACTCTCCGATAAATTGGAAAAAGTGCGTTTGCTTAGAGCCAAAGGTATCTCCACAGTTCCTTCAACCATGGCAGAGGAAAAAGAGACCAACCCCTTTCTGCGCTGGCACAGCGAGGAGATTCAAAGTAGTCTCAGGAAGCAGTTTCCGCATCTGTCTTTGGATCCGGTTTCGGTGTTCGCTAAAACACGTGAACTAAAAGACCAATTCTAAGGAGGAAACTCCCATGGGACTCAATCTCGGAGAAAGAACCTACGTAGGTTATCTTGTCATCCTACGCGTTTGGATAGGTTCCTACATGCTTTATCGGGGGATCCAAAAATACCAGAGGGACTTTCCCCACAGCGGCTGGATTGAGCGGCAGATTGGGAAAATGGGTGACATCGACGCGTTCGCCTGGTACAAGGATTTCTTGACGAATGTAGTTTCGCCTAACCAAGGGCTGTTCGGGTATCTGGTGATGTACGGCGAAATTCTTATCGGTCTCTGCTTAATCATTGGCCTTTTGACCCGTCTTTGCTCGGCCGTCGGGATCTTCCAATTCGCCAATTATACCTTAGGCCCTGGCATGGCGAGAGGCGGTGCGACTCTGGCAAACAGCGAGACCTTTTTCATCGCTATGGTCGTCTTCCTCCTCACGAATCCTGGCCGCACCCTGGGTGTGGACGGTTTCTTGTTCAAGAGAAAGTGACGAGAGATGATCATGAACCAACCCGGATGGGCAGTGGTCGCTCCAGTTCGTCCGCTCCACCCCCGGCGCGGCTGTGACCTTGGTAGGGATGAAGCAGATCTCCCACGTGGAAGAAAATCTCAAGGTGGCTGAAGTTCCGCCTGTGCCCTGGGAGCAATATACCAAGCTATTTAAGGAATCGTAGACTGGACATCTGTTAGGCGACACCACACCTGCCATTGTTCCTTACCGGCAAACACCGGAACTGAATTGCAAGGCTGTTCCTTCGCTGCCAGCACAAAGCTCTCTTTCAGAAGATCGTCAAGTTCTCCTCGGCCTAAGCCGAAAGGCGGTCCACCCTCGCTTGCGTCATAGAAGAAGAAACCGATTAGGTGACCGCCCGGACGGAGGAGCTCGGAGACTCGCGCACAATAAGCCGGCCAGAAGCGTCGCAGCAGCGAGCACAAGAAGGCCCGTTCATAGATGATGTCGAAGCGGAGGCTGCCGAAGTCATATTGAAAGAAATCACCAAGACGTACAGTTCCCTGCAATGGCCCTAACGCGCGAGCTGCCGCACTCACAGCCGCCGGGCTGAAGTCGATGGCAATGACTTCGTACCCAGCCTCGTGGAACGCAGCAACCTCGTACGCGGCGCCGCAGCCGGGAATTAGCACCCGGCCTCCCCCCGAAGCTCCGGCCAAGTACTTGGCCAACTCGCGGGGAACTCCGCCTGCATCCCATGGCATTCGACCCTCACGAAATCGAATGTCCCAGAACTCAGGCGCTGACGGGTCGTTCGCCGTTGCCATTGGAGCCTCTTCCGATGTCGCCTCAACGACTTGCGTCACTGGCGCGCGAATAGCGCGTACGGTGCACGCGTCTTGTTGGGCAAGTTCATCTCTTCCTACGGTTCTTCAGAAGATGGTATTCGTACTCATGTGGAGTCAGGTTCTTCTTCGCCCTGAACTTGAAATGATGCTTCAAGATCGGCCCCTCATCGTGAATCATTTCGAGTGTCCCGTCGTCGTGCATTAGAAAGGGCTTGAGCCAAAAGGGACGATCATCAGGCTGGCTTTCAACGAAGAGCTTTAGCTTGGCATCAGGCCCAAAAGGGAAGCTCTTGCCTAGGACCATCTGCATGACGAGCTGCTGGTGCTGTTTTCCGAACTTCTCGATTTTCTGAGCTTCTTCGGCAACGTCGAAGAACTGCTTCACCGTAGCTCGATCCGGGTTCGGATACAGGTAGGCGATATAGTGCGCCTCATCTTCAAGGATAAATGACAGACAGATGTTGTTATCTCGATCCTCTTTCCCGTGGTAATTCCAAGCCCGCAGGAGTTCGAAGAACTCGTGGGCATATTCTCTCGTTTTGAAGGCGCAGCCGACAACGTTGAGCAACCTCGGGTCGGACTCCTGCGGGAACGCGAACGCCATTCCCTTCCACTCCTCGGTCTTGAGGGCGAATTCTGGTATGGGTTGCACGTAGATTGACGTGTACTCAAAGATGCAGCGCTCGACGAACTGTTCGAGCAGAAACATGAACACTGCAAAGGAGAGGCTGAAGTACCAGGCAGGAAACGCGATGACACTACTCAGGATGGCGACCACCGTGAGAATCCGCGCCGCCCACTTCGCGTGTTTCTCGAACTTCTCGTGGATCACAAGTCGCGGCAGATGGTTCCGCCACCGTACCGACACGAGGCTCCGAAGAGAGACGTCCCAGTCACCAACTTTCATTGTTCTGCTGTGCCTAAA
>Ga0209824_10000273_pt1 | contig 34284 bp, 44 predicted proteins | sample VDWuncwatermetaG_FD_184124 | JGI IMG/M metagenome (GOLD analysis project Ga0209824, IMG submission 184124) | Wastewater microbial communities from Netherlands to study Microbial Dark Matter (Phase II) - VDW unchlorinated drinking water (SPAdes)... ...
TCCTCCCACGATTTACTTTCCTTTGGTGGTATCTGGAGCGCTCATGATCGAGCCGACGGAGACTGAGAACCGGGAAACCCTGGATGCGTTTGCCGATGCCATGATCGCCATTGCCCGCGAGGCCAAAGAGGATTCAGTCCTGGTCAAGGGTGCTCCTTACACTACGCCGGTGGGCCGTCTCGATGAGGCTCGGGCCGCAAGAAAACCCGTTCTGAGGTGGGAACCCTCTGCAGAAAAGCAGGCAGTAGGCAGAAAGCAGTAGACAGTAAGGTTATTGAGGATCGAAAATCGAGAAAGGAAGATGGCGATCCTCGATCATCCATCCTCTATCCTCCCTTAACTGTTGCTTTAGAGAGGAGTTTTTCTATCTCTTCCTTTAGTTTTTGGTGTAGATAGGGTTTGGCTAGGTAACCGTCGCAGCCGCTCTCTAAACACTTTTCCCGATCGCCCGGCATGGCCTTGGCGGTCACCGCTAATATAAGGATGGAACGGGTAAGAGGGTCGGCTTTTAGCCGTCGAGCTACTTCCAGACCGTTCATTCCTGGTATAAGGATATCCAAAAGGATCAGATCCGGTTTTTCCTCATAGGCTTTGCGCAGCGCCTCAATACCATTGGCTACAACTGATGTTGCTGGATAACCAATGGCGTCCAGTTCCATTTGAAGCAGCTCCGCGGTCTCCGCATGGTCCTCAACCGCGAGGATTTTTTTCTGGCTCCCAGCCATTTTTTAAGCGCCCACGATGTCATCAATTAGGGGCGTCAACGAAACCAACCTTGAAGGGGCATAAGGAAAAAGGCAAATAGAATCTTTCTAATCAGAGAAATAGGTATCTCCCTATGTCCATTAGCTTGTCCGGTATAGAGCGCCATGCTAAATTCACCGGCCTCAAAAAACCAGCATTGAAAAACAGGCTGGGGGGGGTTAAAGGGTCCTTCAGAATCGCCACGATCTGCGACTCCGTAGACCGTGATTTCTTCATTTGAGCCTCCTGACTTAATTATCCTGCCAGAAAGCTCTACTTTTCGCCTGTCCACCACCAGGGGAAGCTTACGCTAATGCCAGACATTTTCCAGCTTCTTCTATTTCTCTGACCGTTGATGGAAAATTGTTACTGACATTCTCTCCAAATAAATCCTTTCCATTGTATAAATCAGCCTCTTTTTTATCTAAATGCATGAACCAAGCGGAGGCTAATTCATCCCTTAATCGTCGATCTAAGTCCCCGATAAACTCTTTAATCTCTTGTGCGGCGCTATCTTGGTTGAAAAGTTTATTCACAAATCTATCAACGAGATTTTGCTTAGTGGAAGACCAAACTTCTCAAGAGCAGTGGAAAATTCACTTTCTTTGAGCAGTAAAGAGGCGATTGTCCGTTCGAGTTCTGCTCGACTCGGCTCCGTATCACCTTCTAAAGCATTTGTAGTCAGTTGAAGAATTTTTGAGATCTTGTAGAAAAATAGTCCGTATCTATTTAGGAATTCATACCCGATCGGGAAGAAATATCCGACTGTCTTTTGATCGTAAATATGAATCATAACGAGAAATTCTTAGCTCATCAGGGCGCTTCCGCCCGATTTTTATTTATCTAAGCCAACGAGGCATTCGCTAGTAGAACCCATTCGTTGATTTTTCCATAACATACGGTTTCCTTTCCTCTCGTATCCTGTCGGCATGATACTTGCTGAGTCTTATTTAGTATATGTTTCTGGCCTTATGCAATGGACATAGGGAGACACCTATTTCTCTGATTAGAAGGATTCTATTTGTCTTTTTCCTTATGCCCCTTCAAGGTTGGTTTCGTTGACGCCCCTAATTGATGACATCGTGGGCGCTTAAAAAATAGAAGGCGAATTATCACACCGGGTTGAAGACAATGTTATTGCCTCCACTTGTTTATGACCCTGCACCAACTAAAGGTGTTTGCCACAGTCGCCAAGCTCAGGAACTTTACCCAGGCAGCCGAGAACCTGCACGTCAGCCAGCCTTCTGTTACCCTTGTTATTCAGGGTTTAGGCCGGGAGTTAGAGATTAAATTATTCGAGAGGCTGGGGAATAAAGTTCGCCTTACGACGGCGGGGGAGAGACTGCTTCATCATGCCGAAGAGATTCTTACCAAAGTGGATGGGATCAAGGAGGAGATAGATGAGATTAGGGGGTTGAAGAAAGGGAAACTCTCAGTAGGAGGATCAGCACTAGCCGCAGCTTGCTTTCTTCCAGGAGCCGTCCAAAATTTTAAAAAGGAGCATCCTGGGGTCGAGGTTATATTGAGAGTCGACAGAAGCAGGAATTTGGAAAGAAAACTCTTAGAAGGGGAGCTTGATGTAGCCATCTTAGGCCGGGCTCCCTGTTCCGTTCTTCTCCTCGGCGAAGCCTATCGGGAAGAAGAGCTTGTGGTTATTGCACCGCCTCAGCACCCGCTCAGCAAAAGACGGTCTGTACCTTTGGAACTCGTTGCTAAGGAACCATTCATTGCCCAGCAGAGGCTTGACCGCATCCGTGATATCATTCAGCTAGCATTTGCTGAAAGAGGACTTCCTTTTGAACCTGTGCTGGAAGTAGATGCCCAGTTGGGGAGTTGGGACGCTATTAAAAGCGCTGTCATAAGTGGGATAGGCGCTGGCTTTATTCCTAGGTGCCATATCGTGTCGGAGGTCAAGGCTGGACGACTTAAGGTGCTAAAAGTCCCAGAGCTTAAGTTAAAGATGACCATGTATATCGCTGTTCATAAGAACCGCGAAGGTTTTTCTCTTAATCGAGCGTTTATCGAGTTCTTAAGACGTTATAAGGAACGACGATGAAGTTCAGGAGATCTCGGGTGTTTGCTTTCAGGATGGCCCTTTCTGCGATCCTTGTGATTACTTTCTCCTCTGTTGTTTACCCTGCAGAAACTCCTATTAAGAAAGTTACGATAGCCTATACCTCCTATGCTCCTTCCGCTTTATGGTTTTTGTTAGAAAAGGAGCTTGGATTTTTCCGCGAGGAGGGATTTAGACAGGAACTTATCCTGGTTAGGGGTGGAGGTGTAGCGATAAAAGGATTGATTGGAGGAAATTTCGATTATGCGATCGCGCCGACAACCGTGGTAGATGCTATCATTCGGGGCAGGCAACCCTTGAAGGTGGTCTTTACTGCTGGGACGACCAACTTCTCGTTAATTGGTCAGTCAGGAATTCGTTCAATCATTGACTTGAAAGGGAAGGCGGTTGGTACCGCATCTCCTGGTAGCATCTCGGATTTCATATTACAAGAGATTTTCAAGCGGCACGGTCTCAATCCCCTCAAAGATGTCACTTTTCTGGGAATTGGTGCGTCCCGCGAACGGTTTGCTGCTCTCACGTCTGGCACTGTGCATGCAACTGTTCTTTCTCCTCCTTTCAATTTTAAGGCACTGGAGATGGGGTACCACAAACTCGCAACTGCCAGCGACTACGTGAAGTGGCCTCAGACAGGATTAGGAACCACAGAGGAAAAAGTCCTTCGAGACCCCCAAGAGATCACCAAGATAGTGCGGGCCTCACTCAAGGGATGGAAATTCTTTTCGACACAACGGGAATACGTTCTTTCGAAGATGATGCAGATGTTTCATCTTACACGGGAGGAAGCCGTTCAGAGCTACGAGGCCCTGCGTGAGGAATTTATCCCATCAGGCTATCTTACTGATGAGGAGACACGTAGCGTGATCTCGACCATCAAGCAGGCAGCTAACGTCGCAGAGGATATCCCACCGGAACGCGTCTTCGATAATCGCTTCGTGAAGCAGGCGGAGCAAGAACTTAGGGGGTGGAAACCCCAGATGCCAAGGTGACTGAGGAGCGGCCCTACGGCACGAGGCCGTATTTTAGGCGGTTGTCGTTATATTCGAAGCTGGCCACCACATCCATACGAGTCTTCCCGATCCATGGCGGGATGGGATGGAACGGCGAAGCAGCCTGCAACGGGGCTAAAGTGGGTTTCTTCTTTTATGACCCTACACCAATTAAAGGTATTTGCCACGGTCGCCAAGCTCAGGAACTTTACCCAGGCAGCCGAGAACCTGCACGTCAGCCAGCCTTCTGTTACCCTTGTTATTCAGGGTTTAGGCCGGGAGTTAGAGATTAAATTATTCGAGAGGCTGGGTAATAAGGTTCGCCTTACGACGGCGGGGGAGAGACTGCTTCATCATGCCGAAGAGATTCTTACCAAAGTAGATGGGATCAAGGAGGAGATAGATGAGATTAAGGGGCTGAGGAAGGGCAAGATCAGGGTCGGCGGGTCATCCCTTGCTGCAGCTTCCTTTTTTCCTGGGGTGATCCAGAAGTTCAAAAAAAAGTGCCCCGGTGTTGAAGTCACTTTGAAAATCCAGAAAAGCGATGGCTTGGAAAGAGGGCTATTAGAAGGGGAGCTTGATGTGGCTATATTGGGCTGCGTCCCTTGTTCACCTCTTATTGTCGGAAACCCTTATCGGGAGGAGAAGATTGTGGTTATTGCGCCTCCCAATCATCCCCTTGCTAGAAAACGTTCCGTGCCTTTAGAGCTTATTGCCAAGGAACCGCTGATTATCCAAGAGAAGAGCGCTCTGATGCGGAACATAGTTGAGCAAGAATTTGCTGAGAAGGGATTCCTCTTCAATGTTAGGCTCGAAGTCAGTGCCCACTTTGGTGCCAGGGATACTATTAGGAACGGAGTGGCCAGAGGCCTTGGTATCGGCTTCATTTCTCATTGCCATGTCACCGGGGATATCAAAGCTGGGCGACTGAAAATATTAAGAGTTTCAGGCCTCAAATTAAAACGCACCACGTATGTGGCCGTCCACAAGAACCGGCAGATTTCACCTCATGTCCAAACATTTATTGACTTTTTAAAACGTCATAACGGATACCAATGAAGTTACCAAAATCTGGGATATCCGCACTCTGGATCGTTCTTTCCGTGATCGTTGGGATGACTTTCTCTCCCAAAGCCGCTGACGCCGGAGAGAGCGCCTTGAAAAAGCTCACGCTGGCCTATACTGCCTTCTCTCCTTCTCTTATGAGGTTTTCCTTAGAGAAAGAACTGGGATTTTTCCGTGAGGAGGGACTCAGTCCCGAGCTGATTCTCGTAAGAGGTGGAGGCATAGCTATTAGGGGATTGATAGCGGGAAATTTTGATTACGTCATACCTACGGGACCAGTAGCGGATGCGACAATCAGGAGCCGCCAGCCACTGAAAGTCATCCTAACAAACTGGATGTCCAATTATTGGATAATGGCCCAACCACAGGTTCTTTCTATTACCGATTTGAAAGGGAAGACGATCGGCGCTGCTTCGCCTGGCAGTGTCACCGAAATAATCATGAGAGAGATCCTTAAACGGCATGGGCTCGATCCCTTCAAGGACGCAACGTTTCTGGGATTTGGCGCATCCAGCGAGCGTCTTGCTGCGCTGACCTCTCGTACTGTCCATGCTACTCTCCTGGGTGCACCATTCAATTTCAAGGCCGTCGAGATGGGGTACCGAAAACTGGCCAGTACCGGCGATTATCTTAAGTGGCCTGCAGGAGGTCTGGGGACGAGAGAGGAAAAGATTCTTCGAGAACCCGGAGAGGTTGGCAAAGTGGTGCGGGCATCATATAAAGGACACAAGTTCTTGATGAGCCAGCGGGAATATGTCGTTTCAAAGATCAGGCAGATTTTTGGTCTTACTCAGGCGGATGCGATTCAAACCTATCAGGCGATAATAGAGGAATCTGTTCCGTCAGGTTATTATAGCGACGATACAGAGCACACTATCATTTCTGTAATGAAACAGGCAGCCAACATCACGGAAGATATCCCACGGGACCGCGTGTTCGATAACCGTTTTGTGAAGCAGGCGGAGCAAGAGCTGAAAGGCTGGAGGCCGCAGATACCGAAGTAGCGATCTCTACTCTACGGCACGATGCCGTATCTCACACGGTTGTCGTGATATTCGAAGCTGGCCACCACATCCATACGAGTCTTCCCGATCCATGGCGGGATCGGGTGGAACGGCGAAGCGGCCTGTACCGCGCGCATCGCCTCATGATCCAATATGGGGAAACCGGAGGAACGAACCAGGCGTGTCCCTTCCAATTGACCATCTCCTAAGATCGTGAACTCCAGGACAAGCTTCCCTTGCAGCCCTTGGCGCAGCGCCGGTTCCGGGTATTCCCATACCAGTTCGATGGCACGCTTGATGCTGGTTGTGTAAGAGACGTATTTAGGATCCTGAGTATCTAAGCGGACAGGCCCTTCCTTGTTGCTCGCCCGCTCTCCTAAGGAAGAGCCGGTCACGGGCGGCAATAGCTCTTTTAACGTTGGGAGCGGCCGCTGGACGATAGTATATTTTTCGCGATCCGGGCGGGTCAGTACTGCTCTACTTTCCTCCCTTTCTGGTAAAAGCTGTGGCCGCCTTGCTGTCTCTTCGGGCAGAGGAGGCGGTTTTTTTGCCACCTGCAAGGCCGCTTTGGCGGGACGGCTTCCCGCTCTCTGCACGGCCTTAGGAGCCCCTGGCTTACCTTCTTCGGCTTCGGGAAGAACGGAGACCGGAATCTGCTCTATGGCCATCCCTTTCCCTGGAAGGCTGGGCCGGGAAAAAAAGAGGAGAAGAAGATGGAGGCCCACAGAGATGAGAAAAAAGGGCACGAGCGAAGTACGCGGTGAAACCACGGCCCTATATTAACCCAGGGCAGGTCGGGGGAGCAAACGCATAGTTGCAAACCAGGGCAGAGATAAGATATTCTCTTTGCTCTGGAGGAATTATGTTTGGCCTCGGAATATGGGAACTCCTGATCATCCTACTTCTTGTCCTGGTTTTCTTCGGCCGCAAGCTTCCCGAACTCGGCGAGGGCCTCGGTAAAGGGATACGGAATTTTCGGAAATCCGTAAGAGAGCCAGACGAGATTGATATTACCCCGAAGGAGGGAGAAGAAAAAGAAAAGAACAAAAAAGGCTCACCTTAAGCTCCTGCCTCAACGGACACTACCCGACAGCTAAAGTTCTTGACCTCCGCGCTCGGTTTCAAGAATACGATCACGAAACCTGCAGATTCATCCGGAGGGATCTCAAATCTCTTCTGCGGATTCAGCTTTTGCAGGATAGAGACTTCCTGGGCTGTTAGGTCTCTTATGATTTTTGGGGAGATGGCATTTCCGATTGAAATGATCTGCCGATCTATTTCTTTTCCTTCGGCGTTGAAGATATGCCCTTCGACTCGGACTTCACGTACGCTCACAGCGTTGCGATTGATCGCTACGCCTGAAAGGATAAAGACCTCGCGGTTCCCCTGGATGGTCTGAAAGCTCGGACGTAGAGATTGCAAAGTTATTCCGTGCCGCAGATGGTTGTTTTTGAGTACCATAGAACCCAGCCAGGGGACCGTCTTTATGGCGGTTTCCAAGGTCTGCGGTTGCGCCTGATACATGAGCGTCAGTAAGGAGTAAATAAGCAAGAGCGCGCCGAACAGGCTGATGTAAGGTACGATGGAAAAGGGCTGATCCCGGTAAGGGTCGAGGGCAGAGCCGCTCTCTCTTTCTTCCAGCGGCGGGAAGGAGGCTTGCCACGCATCTTCCAACTCAGGAGCTGATTCTGCGGCGCTATCCATCCGCAGGGATCGGTTCTCTTCCGGTATGGTAAAGCGTTCCTCATCTTGCGGACGGCTTATGGACCACCTATCCTCTTTTTCTTGTTTTTCTTGGATGAAGGGTGATGGCTGCTCTGCCTCAATCGTCAATGGCGGTTCCTCATTCATCGTGTTAAAAGCAGGGCCTCCCTCTGCAAGCGGCGGGAATTCGTCGATTGCTGCTTTCGCAAACTCGGCCCTTCCTTGATCTGCGCTCTCTCCCGCTGGAGGTTGTCCGGGTTCCTGAATTTTCGGGGCCTCCTTGCTCTCTGTTCCCTCCTTCTTTTCAGGAGGGGTGAAAGAGAAGCGCAGCTCCGGATCTTCCTCTTTCGGTGGGGAGGGAGTGGGTGCGGGGGTTGCGTTACTGGCGGGACGAACCTCAGGCTTTAGTCCCAAAACAAAGATGTGTTTGCAACAGGAACAGCGGAAAGTCGGATTGGGTGCCGTAATGAGGTTATCGGAAACCCTGTAGGTTGTATGGCAACTGGGACATTGAACTAGCATTGGGTCTTTCTGTATGGGACCTGAGCGTTCGGCTCGCTCCGAAGGTGACAGAACTAACAGCATTTTAAGAGAATTAGCGAAAAATTCAAGGTTTTGCTAATAAGTAGTTTGCTGTTTGAATAAAGTACGTTCGCCAACGTCGAAAGAAACAAGGGCCATTGTGGAGCTTAGCGACTGGGAGCTTGTCCAGAGGTGCCAGCAGGGCGAGATTGCTGCCTTCCAGGAGCTTGTCGTAAAATATCACCGCAAGGTATTCATGGTGGTCCTCGGAATCGTGAATCATCGTGAGGACGCCATGGAAATAGCCCAGGAAACCTTCTTCCGCGCCTACAGGAATATCAATGGCTTTAAAGGCGGGTCGTCCTTTTACACATGGCTTTACCGGATCGCGGTGAATCTGTCCATTGATTTCCAGCGGCGTCAGAAGCGCAGTCCTGTGGAATTTAGGGAAACGATGGATGACCTGATGGACAAAGGGGAGGGAGCAAAATTAGCTAATGATCCCTATGTGGATGTTCAAGGTAGGGAAATTGGCAAGCGGCTGCTCGCGGCGATCGACGAATTGACTCCTGATCACAAAGCCGTCATTGTCATGAGAGCGATAGAGGGCCTTTCCTATAAGGACATAGGCCGCGTCTTAGGCTGCTCGGAGGGAACGGTGATGAGCCGTCTCCATTACGCACGGAAGAAGTTGCAGGAGAAGCTCGGACCCTATCTGTGATGAAGGACTGTGAAGTCATAGAAAGTTCACTCGGGGCATGGTTGGACGGAGAACTGGACCGTTCCGAGGCTGAACGCGTCCGAATACACGTGCAAGAGTGCCCTTCGTGTCTTGGGGAGAAGGAGCGGTTGGAGCGGCTCCAGGCTTCCCTGAAAGGCGTTCTTGAAGGGGGGGCGTCAGGGCTTGCCTTTGAGCCCTTTTGGGATGGGGTGCGTCAGAGGATCTTGGAGAGAAAACCGTGGCATGCGCGTCTCTGGGATTGGGCCCGTCCTGCTTTCTATCCTCAGAGGTTGGCCTGGGCCATTCCCCTGGTGATTGTTTTTCTGTTGGGTATTTTATCCTTGGAGCAGTTTTTCCCAGGGTGGCGTTGGGGCTTGAATCGGGGCAACGTAGCCGCGGTAGACTCCATTGATGGTCACGGCTTCAATGTGGCCGTATTCCGCGAGTCTAAGACCAAGACAACTGTAATCTGGTTGTTTGAGGATCAGGAAGACGAAAATGAATCTTCTGGGGAATCCGCCTCGACTGACTCTTCTTTTTAGTTTTTGGTTGCTTCTTTCGAGCGGCAGCCTCGATGCCGCTGAGAAAGGCCAACAGGGAGTCCAGTTAAATATCGGTACTATTCTTGCCAGCAATGAGAGCGATGATTTCGATCCCAAGCTTTCCAAGATCAAGAACCAGCTTGAGGTCATCAAATACCGTTCCTACCGTTTGATCAAAGAAGAGAATCAAAAAGTGCCCTGGAACGGAAATGCTGCCTTCGAAATCCCTGGCGGCCGCACCCTTATGGTGATGCCGCAGGAATACCGCAATAACCGGATCTCGTTAAAAGTGCGCCTGTTGGCAGGAGAGAAGCCCCTCCTAGACACTACGGTGAGGATACGCAATCGCGGTAATTTTCTCTTAGGAGGACCGGCTCACGAGGAAGGGGTGTTGATCCTGTCGATTTCCGCTATGACGCAATGAAGGAGCGGCTTACTCGATGACGTTCTTTTCAATCGGCTCGACAATCACTCCTTGCTCCTTGAGCCAGCGGATGGCCTTATCAACTTCTCCCCGCTCGCCGTTGATTTCCAGCGCCACCAAGCCCATCTCCGCCGTAACCGTCGATCCCCGGATATTAAAGAGGATGTCAAATTTCTTTGCCAGCCAGCAAACGATGGGCTCCTTTACCAGCTTTTTGGGGAAGGTTAAATAAACTCTCTCGCAGACTTTTTCTTTTTGAGGCTTCATCTTGGAGAGACTCAAATAGAAAAATTCAGATCGCCGACCGCCATTTTGTCACGCCAGCCTACCCACAAGTTGGTGGTCAAGTATTTATCACCAAAATCGGGAAAAACAGTCACCAAGGTCCCTGACCTGAGCTTTCTAGCGATTTGCAGGGTGGCATGCATGGCCGCTCCGGAGGACTGTCCCACCAAGATGCCTTCCTCCTGACTCAGCCGGTAGACCATGGCGTAGGCGTCTTCCGTAGAAACGGGAATTTTTTCGTCTATCTGTTCCTCGTGATAGATCCCCGGGACAATCGAGCTTGCCATGTGTTTTAACCCTTCCAGGCCGTGCAGGGCGTCGTCCGGCTCGACGGCGATGACCCGGACCCTGGGATTCCTCTCTTTGAGATAACGGCCCGTGCCCATGATGGTGCCGCCCGTGCCGATCCCTGCGATAAAGTGCGTGATCTCGCCGTGGGTCTGATGATAGATCTCCGGGCCCGTGGTTTCATAGTGAGTCTGGGGATTCATCGGATTGAAATACTGGTCGGGCTTAAAGTATTTTTGCGGATTTTCTTCGAGAATCTTGCGGCACAGCCGAATCGCCCCGTCCGATCCCTCCAGCGGGTCGCTGAAAACTATCTTTGCACCAAGGGCCTGGATGATACCTTTCCTTTCGGTGCTTACGTTAGAGGGCATGACCAGCTCAACAGGATAACCCAGGGCCGCCCCGATCAACGCCAGGGCGATTCCGGTATTTCCCGACGTGGAGTCCATAATGGTCTTCCCCTCTCTCAGTTGTCCTGATCGGATCCCTTCCTGGACCATTTTTAGGGCGGGTCGGTCCTTGACCGATCCTCCAGGATTGAAGCCCTCCAATTTGGCAAAGATATGGACTCCAGGAGAAATGGCGCGAGTTGTCTTGCGGATCTGCAGTAGGGGAGTATCGCCGATCAGATCGAGAACGGATTCTACGATCTTCGGTTCTATGGAACCTTCAGCGTCCGTCCAGCGGGCAGGGATGGATTTAACCATAATAAAAAGCCGAGAGGGGGTCACATACCTCCTGCGATGGCTGGGACGATCGAGATATTGTCCCCCTCTTTGAGGGAGGTTTCCAGGTTTTGGAGAAAACGGATGTCATCGCCGTTGACGTAAACGTTGACAAATCTGCGGATCTTTCCCGTCTCGTCACAGATCCTCTCTTTGATCCCCGGGAAATTCCGGTCCAGATCCTCTACCAGGGCACGGACGTTGTTGCCTTGGGCATTCACCTCATCGGCCCCATTGGTAAATTTGCGCAGCGGAGTAGGTACACGAACACGCACCGTCATAGTCGAACCTCCTGTTTCCATTTTGGATTGCCGATTTTGTCCGCCTGAGGCGGATAAAATCCCAAATCTAAAGTCGTAGTGTAAACTTTCCGGGGAAACCTTTCAAGGCGCGCTTTTCAGCCTTCCCCGGCCAGGGCCTTCCCGGGCGACGGCTGTGCGAGTTGAAGGTAAAGCTCGTCGAAGTTTTTCAAGCTGGCATGGATGCTGAAGGGTTTCTCCACGCTTTGCGCGACCGCCTCAAGAGTTTTATAGCCGTTGCCCGTGACGCTGATGACGATGGATTCATCGCGGGGTATGGTTCCCTGTTGGATCAGTTTTTTCGTTACCGCGACTTCGGTTCCGCCAGCGGGTTCGGTAAAGATCCCTTCCGTGCGGGCGAGGAGTTTGATGCCGTCGAGGATCTCCTCGTCGGTAACGCTCTCTCCCCCTCCTCCCGATTCCCGCACTGCCTGGAGCACGTAGTAACCGTCAGCCGGATTGCCGATGGCAATGGAGCTTGCGATGGTATTTGGCTTCACCGGACTGATGAGATCCGTCCCTTTTTTCAGCGCCTGGATGATGGGGGCGCAGCCGGTCGCTTGGGCGGCGTAAATCTTGCACTCGGCCTCCTCAAGCAGCCCCACCTGCTTGAATTCCTTGAATGCCTTGGCGAGCTTGGGAAGGATGGTCCCTCCGGCGGAGGCGACCACGAGATGGCGCGGGAGTTGCCATCCCAACTGCTCCGCGATCTCGAAGCCGTGGGTTTTAGCCCCCTCGGCGTAGTAGGGCCTCAAGTTGACGTTGACGAAGGCCCAGCCGTACTTGTCTGCAATCTCACTGCATAGCCGGTTGACGTCATCGTAGTTTCCTTTGATCGAGATGGTGCGCGGACCGTAAATGGCGGAGCCGATGATTTTCCCCTGTTCCAAGCCGTCCGGGATGAAGACGTAGCAGTTAAGGCCGGCCTTGGCGGCGTGGGCGGCGACAGAGTTGGCGAGGTTGCCTGTGGAGGCGCATGAGACCGTGTCGAAGCCGAACTCGATGGCCTTGGATATGGCCACGGATACCACCCGGTCTTTGTACGAGAAAGTCGGGTGATTCACCGAGTCGTCTTTGATGTAGAGTTCCTTGACCCCGAGCGCCTCTCCTAGCCTGTGGGCACGGACGAGGGGAGTGAAACCTGAATAGAGTCCGGCCTGCGGCTCCCCGTCGATTGGCAGCAGCTCTCTATAGCGCCAGAGGTTTTTGGGTCGCGAGAGGATCTTTTCACGACTGATAACCTTTTTGATGCGATCGTAGTCGTACACGATCTCCAAAGGACCAAAACAGGTCTCGCACACGTGCAGGGGTTCCTTAGGATACTGTTGGCCGCATTCTCGGCATTGAAGCCCTTTGACAAAACTCATGGATTTCCCTTTCTCTCTTTATTTTTTATTTAAGCCGTCGAGGTGAGCTTGACCTCTCTCTTTTCCTTTTCTCCACAAGCGGTGCAGTGGGGGTTTTTACTTACCTCGATGGTGCGGAACTGCATTGCTTTGGCATCATACGTCAGCAAACGGTCCACCAAGAGATCCTCTTCCATTCCGGCAAGGTATTTGATGGCCTCGGTGGCCTGAATCGAACCTATGGTCCCGGCGATAGCTCCAAGAATGCCTGCCTGCTGGCAGTTCAGAATCTCGCCCGGAGGGGGCGGCTCTCTAAAGAGACAGCGGTAACATGCGCTCTTGCCGGGGATCACGGTCATGGTCTGGCCTTGAAGGCGCACGATCCCGGCATGGGAGAAGGGTTTCCCCAGAGCCACCGCGATATCGTTGACCAGGAACTTCGTCGCGAAATTGTCGCTCCCGTCGATGATGAAATCATACGAAGCCATGATCTCCGCTGCATTTTCCTCATCGAAGCGCACGGGATAGGTGCGCATCTCCACTTCCGGGTTGAGGCGGTTGAGTTTTTCTCTGGCCGACTCCACCTTTTCCCGGCCCACATCCGTGGTTGCATGGAGGATCTGCCGCTGCAGGTTGGAAAGTTCGACACGATCGCTGTCCACCAGACCCAAAATCCCGATCCCTGCCGCCGCCAGATAGAATGCCGCCGGACATCCTAAGCCTCCTGCTCCAATGACCAAGACCTGTCCCTGGCGCAGGCGGATCTGCCCTCTGCCGCCGAGATCAGGGATCATGATCTGGCGGCTGTAGCGTTCGATCTGCTCGGGTGTAAGACGCATGCTCATCGCTTGTTTATCTCTCCCTCACCCACCCCTAACCCTCTCCCGCTAGGAGAGGGAGCGAGGGTGAGGGCAAAAAAAAACCTCTTCCCATTGATAAGAAGAGGTTTACCCTCACCTTATCTTTCCCCGCCTGAGGCGGGGTAGGAATTAGCACCAGCGTTCCATCCTATTTTTCTTGATGGAACCGGTTGCTGTGGCTTCGAAGGGCCAATCCCTCCACCACTCTGAATAAGGTGTCCAGACGCTTTGCAGGTCCGAGACTAACGTAGTCCAGATCATGTGTCAAGGGGTGGAAAAGTTTGTTTAATAGTGTTATCGCTCTTTGTTCGATTAAAGCTTTGCGCTCTAAGGAGAGGGTAATGGGGCTTACTCAAGAGGTCGTGAATTTCGTTGCCAAGACCCGATACCGGGATGTCCCGCGGGAGATCATTCGCCTGGCCCAGGGTTTTATTTTGGACGGTTTAGGTGTCACGTTGGCCGGTTCCACAGAAAAGGGATCGCGCATCTTGCACGGCTATATCCGTCAGCTCGGAGGCAAAGAGGAGGCTACCGTCGTGGGCACTGGTTTCATGGCGCCCGCCGCCAAGGCCGCTCTGGCCAATGGCGCCTCGGGTCACGCCATGGATTATGACGATACCCAGCTCTCCACTTCCAAAGAGGGGGTCTACGGACTGCTCACCCACCCCACGGTTCCAGTGCTGTCGGCCGTATTGGCCATGGGAGAGAAACAAAAGATTTCCGGTCAAGAACTTCTCTCGGCCTATATCCTGGGAGTCGAGGTGGAATGTCGTATTGCAGACGCCATCAACCCGCGCCACTATCAATCAGGATTTCACTCAACGGCGACCATCGGTGGGCTTGGTGCAGCGATGGCAGCGGGGAAGCTTTTGGGCTTGAAAGAGGAATCGTTGGCCCGCGCTCTGGGCATAGCGGCCAGCATGGCGTCCGGGCTGCGCGAGAACTTCGGGACCATGACCAAGCCCCTCCACGCCGGACGCGCGGCAGAGAACGGAGTGACCGCCGCCTTATTGGCTGAGAAGGGTTTTACCTCGGCCCATAACATACTGGAGGCCAAGAGGGGCTTTTTCAACGCCATGGCCGGCGGATGCGACGAGGCGAAAATCAATGGCCGTCTGGGGCGCCCCTACTTCATGCAGGAGCCCGGTATTTCCATCAAGCCCTATCCTTCCGGCTCTCTCTCCCATCCAGCTCAGGATCTCATTCTGGATTTGGTGAAGACGCACGACCTCCACGCCGAGGAGATCGAGTCGGTTGAAGTAGGGACCAACTCTAACGTCCCCAACGCCCTGATCTATCCGATGCCCAAGACTGCGCTGGAGGGAAAATTTAGCATTCCTTTCTGTATGGCGATAGGGGTTTTAGAGCGCAAGGCGGGCATCGGCCAGTTTACGGATCGCAAGGTCCGGGAGCCCAAGGTCGTGGAGTTCATGAAGCGGGTGACGCTCTGCGTGGATCAGGAGCTTGAGGCCCTCGGTTATGATCAGGTGCGCTCTCGCATTCGCATCAAGCTCAAAGACGGAAGAACTATTGAAGGAAGGGCTGACGTGGCTAGGGGCCACCCTTTGAAACCCATGAGCTGGGCGGAGATAGGAGAAAAATTTCGTGACTGCGCCAATCTGGTCCTCTCCCGCAAGAACACGGAAGATGCGGTCGAGTTGGTTGCCAACCTGGACAAGCAGAGAAGTATCCTGCCACTTATCCGGGCTATTTCCGGGCGAAGATTGACTGCCCTCAAGCTTAAAGGGGTAAAGGTAAAAGGGAAAAGGCCGAGGAGCAAGAAGTGGAGCGGTATTCAGAAAAGGTAGGGACCTTTGTTCGGAGGCTGAGCCTTGATCAAGTTCCCCAGGAGGTGAGTGACAAGGCGAAACTGATCCTTCTCGACACTTTGGGGATCGCTCTGGTCTCTTCTACGATGGACTTTGGGCGTATGGTGCTCGATGTGGCGCGTGCCCTTGGGGGAACTCCAGAGAGTCGGTTGGTCGGAACTCCTCAGAGAGTAGCCGCCGCCAATGCGGTCCTGGCCAACGGGACCTTGGCCCACGGCCTGGATTACGATGACACCTTGGAAGAGGCCATCGTGCACACGGGGTGCTGCGGGGCGATCACGGCCCTGGCTGTAGGCGAAGCGGTCGGCGCTAGCGGGAGGCAGGTGTTGGAGGCGGCCGTGGCGGGGATGGAGGTGATGTGCAAGGTGGGATTAGTGGCGCCGGGAAAGTTCCATGCGCGCGGTTTCCACCCTACCGCCCTTTGCGCCACTTTTGGCGCCGCGGCGGCTGCGGGCAAACTCTACGGTCTCGAACTCTCCCAATGGGTGAGCGCCTTTGGTATTTGCGGCAGTCAGAGCTCGGGCATCATCGAGTATCTGGCAGACGGCACGTGGACCAAGAGGCTCCATCCCGGTTGGTCTGCTCATGGAGGGATCATCGCGACGCTGCTCGCGCAGCGGGGATTCCGCGGTCCGGCCTCGGTCTTTGAAGGGCGCCACGGCTTCTATCGGGCCTTTGGCGCGGACCAGGGATTGCACCTTGAAAGACTGGGCGAGCTGGGCGAAATCTGGGAGATCCCCCGCATCGCCTTTAAATCCTATCCTTGCGGGTCGATCTCTCACCCCTATATGGACTGCGCTCTTAAGTTAAGACAGAAGCATTCTTTCCTACCGGAGGATATCGAAGAAATCACTTGCCGCACTGCCGAAGGACCGGTGCACCGTCTTTGGGAGCCTCTCGAGGAAAAACAGCGGCCGGTCAGCGGCTACGGCGCCAAGTTCAGCCTGCCCTATAGCATCGCGGTCATGCTGGTCCGAGGCAGGGCGGGTCTGGAGGAATTTTCGGATCAGGCAATCCACGATTCCAAGGTCCTCTCCTTGGCTGAAAAGGTGCGCTACGAGTTGGACTCAACCATCGACTATCCGCGCCATTTCTCAGGCCATGTCAAGATCAGGCTAGAAAACGGAACGGTTTTAGAGGAGAACCAGCCTCACCCCAGAGGGGGGTTGGAGTCCCCGCTTCCCCCGGAGGAGATCGAGGAGAAATTTCGCGCCAACGCGGCCCTAGCCCTGTCTCGGGCAAAGGTTGAAAAGATCGTCGCTGCGGTGCGAAAATTGGAAAAGTTATCGAGCGTTCGCGTGCTGGCGGATCTGCTCGCGTCGAATGAGCCGAGAAGAATTAGACGCCGGCTTAAGCGCAAGTAATGAGGGATGAGAGACTTCAAACCATTTGATTTGCGGGCGGAGTTGGCTGATGATAAACGGGCATCCTGCGTTGAACCGGTGAGGCCAAACTCAAGACAGAAAAGAAAGGGGAAGATCTGAGATGAAAAAAATCAAAACGACTGCTATAGGCGCGGCCCTGCTGGCGGTTTTCGCCTGGGTCTCCGTCTCTTCTGCCCAGGACGCGGCACTGATCGAGGCGGCGAAAAAAGAAGGCAAGGTTGTTTGGTATACCTCGATGGCGCTTCCGTCGTCCACCGCCCTGGCGGACCTCTTTATGAAGAAGTACAAGGGGATTGAGGTGGAGGTCCACCGCACGGGCTCCCAGAGGGTGCTCCAGAGGGTGATGCAGGAGGTCTCGGCCGGAATCAAGAACGCGGATGTGATCCATACCTCTGACGCCGGTCATTTTGTTCTCTTGAAAGAGAAGGGATTGCTGATGCGGTACGTCCCCAAAGGCTCGGAAAGTTTTCCCGACGGTTTCAAGGACAAGGCCGGCTTCTACTACGGGATGCGGGCGACGCTCTCGCCGATCGCTTACAATCCCAAGATTATTTCCGAAAAGGAGGCGCCCAGGACGTGGAAAGATCTCCTCGATTCGAAGTGGAGGGGAAAGATGGTGACGGCGCATCCAGGATATAGCGGCGTCATCATGACGCATGTGCTGGCGCTGGTGAATGTCTACGGTTGGGAATACTTCAGGGAATTGGCAAAGAACAAATTGCATCTGGTTCAGTCGGCGAACGACCCTGCTGGCGTGGTGGCTTCCGGGGAAAGACCGGTCGGCGTCAACGGCACGGAGTATTTTTATTATAAGATGATGAAGCAGGGGAATCCCATCCAGATCGTCTACCCGAAAGAAGGCATCCCTCTGATTGTTTCGCCCACGGCAATTGCCAAGGATGCGCCGCATCCGAATGCCGCCAAGCTCTTTACCGATTTTATCTTCAGCAAGGAGGCGCAGCAGATGCTGGCTGATAAGGAAGGGCTCTACACGGGACACCCGGAGGTCACGTATCCGAAGGATAAGCCCAAGCTGAATGAGCTCAACCTCTGGGGTGTGGACGCCGATGAGCTGGAAAAAAGGAATGCGGAAATCAAAAAGCGATTTGTTGAGTTCTTCGGGGCCTAAAGTCCAATGTCAATTCCCGGGGCAGGGGCACTCGAGCGATTCCGAGAGCGGGGGTGGTATGGTTTAAGAATGGTCGATCCGACGCTCCCCGTCTGGATCGGCGCCTCCCTGCTCCTGGTTTTTCTCATGCTCCTTCCCTTGGGCTGGATCTTTGTCGCCAGTCTTAGGGGCGAGCAGGGATGGAGCTTCGCAGGCTACGTTCAAGTCTTCACCGAAAAGGCATTCTTCAAGGCCATTTGGAATACCCTGATTATCTCTTTCTGGGTCGGCATCCTGGCAGTTTTGATCGGTTCTGTTTTGGGCTGGCTGGTGACCCGAACCGACCTGCCACTCAAGAGAACGGTTCGGGCCCTGGTTATGGCCTCTTTCGTGACCCCTCCCTTTCTTGGGGCCTTTGCCTGGACGCTCCTGGCGGGGCCCAACGCTGGGCTTCTCAATAAGATATACCGCTCTCTCACGGGCTCCGAAGAGGCGCTCTTCAATATCTTCAGTATGGGGGGCCTGATCTTCGTCATGGCCCTGTATAGTTTTCCTTACGTTTTCTCCATGATCGCCAATGTCTGTGAACTCATCTCCTCGGATCTCGAAGACGCGGCGAATATTCTCGGGGCAAATAAGTTGAAGATCGCGCTGACCGTGACGCTGCCCCTGACAGCGCCCGCGCTGTTGGGAGGCTTCATCCTCGCCTTCCTCCACTCGCTTTCCCTTTTCGGCGCCCCGGCTATTCTGGGCCTCCCAGCCAGCATCCACACGATTACAACCCAGATATGGGCGCTTTTCCAGTACCCGCCCCGCCTGGATCTCGCGGCGGCCTTTTCTGTTCCCCTTCTTTTGGCGACCATGCTGCTGATCGCCCTGCAGAAGAAGATCCTGGGTCGCCGCGGCTACAGCACGGTGGGGGGGAAGGGCGGGGAGAGACGGCTGCTCCATCTGGGGATATTTCGTATCCCCGTTTTTCTGCTGGTGTTGGCGCTCCTTTCCCTTTCCGTGTTCCTTCCTTATTGGATTCTGCTGAAGGCGGCGCTGGCGAAGGCCTGGGCGGTCCCGCTCACCTGGGATAACTTCACGCTGGAGAATTTCAGGTTTGCCTTCTTCGAATATGGCGATACTCAAGGCGCGATTCTCAATACCTTCAAGCTGGGGATTCTGACTGCTACGGTAGGCACTCTGATCGCTGCGTTGGTTGCCTATATCACGAATCGTCAGCTCTTACCCGGCGCGCGCTATCTGACCTTCTTTGCCCTCGCCCCGTTAGTGGTCCCGGGGATCGTTCTCGCCGTCGGTCTGTTCATCGCCTATACCCGTCCGCCCCTCGTTCTCTACGGAACGATCTGGATCCTCTTTGTCGCTTACCTCACTAAGGAGATGCCCATCGGCTTCTCCCAGGCGGAGACAACGTTTAAGAGTATCCATCCTGAACTGGAGGATGCCAGTCGCATTCTGGGTGCCAATCGGTTGTGGGTTTTGAAAGACGTAACCGCCCCGCTTGCCCGGACAGGGCTGATCGCGACCTGGTGTTTTATCTTCATCGGGGTAATTCGTGAGCTCAGTGCCTCCATCCTCCTCTTCACCCCGAAGTCCAAGGTCGTTTCCGTGGTGATATTCGACTTGAAAGAGGAGGGGCAGATAGGGGTGATTGCAGTATTGGGGATCCTCCTCTTGGTGGTCTCCTTTCTGGTTATTCTCGCCGTGCAGTGGGCGATGGGAAAAGAGATTCTTGCTACGAGAGAATAGCTCATGGCCACAGTCTCGCTGACAGCGCTGACCAAGAGATTCGCCGATACGGCCGCGGTGAACGATCTGAATCTCGAGATCGGAGACGGGGAGTTTGTCTCGTTACTGGGCCCTTCGGGTTGCGGCAAGACGACAACGCTCAGGTTGGTTGCCGGCTTTGTGCAGCCGGAGGAGGGGGAGATCAAGGTCAATCAAGAGGTGATTTCGTCGCGGTCGTTTTTGCTTCCTCCCGAGCGGCGCAACATGTCGATGATCTTTCAGAGCTATGCGGTGTGGCCGCACATGACGGTGTTTCAGAACGTCGCCTATGGGCTGAAATTCAAGAAGCTCTCCAGCGGCGAGAGCGAGAAGAAGGTGGAGAGGCTGTTGCGGTTGGTTCATTTGGAGACGCTGCGGGCGCGGTATCCCGCGGAGCTTTCCGGAGGCCAGCAACAACGCGTCGCGCTGGCGCGCGCCCTGGTGGTGGAGCCGCAGATCCTGCTGCTCGACGAGCCGCTCAGTAATCTGGACGCCAATCTGCGGGAGGAGATGCGCTTTGAGATCCGCCGCCTGCACGAGGAATTCCGCATCACTAGCATTTATGTTACCCATGATCAGGCCGAGGCGATGGTGACTTCGGACCGGATTGCGGTCATGCATCAGGGGAGGGTTATTCAGGTGGGCACCCCGCAGGAGATCTTCGAGCGGCCCAAGACCGGCTTTGTCGCCGAGTTTGTCGGCAAGACCAATATCCTGAGGGGAAAATTGGCGGATGGCGGTAAGGTGGTGCTGGGGGAAGGTCTGTTGGTGCAGGTGACCGCGCAGGGAAATTACCAACGAGAGGCGGAAGTTTCCTTCTGTCTCCGGCCCCATAACATCGCTCTGGTTGGCAGCGCAGCAGAAGCCGAGCAATGGAGGCAAAAAGGGTATAATCTTTTTTCCGGAGTCATCCGGCGGCGCATCTACTTCGGAGATGCCTTCGACTATATGGTCGAGCTTCCGACCCCTCGCCTAACCCTGCGCGTTGTCGCTCCTCCCTCTCAGCGCTACGAGATGGGACAAAAAGTCTTCGCCCTGGCGCATCCGGATCACTGCGTTATTGTGGGAGAAGGTTGACCTCCCGTTATCATGGCCCGGTTCCTTTGGTTCCTCCTCATCGGTATCCTCTCGTCCGCCTGTGATCGGGGCGGGAGTTTCAGCGACATCCGCAACCTCCAATCCCGAGGAGAGAACGTCATTTGCTTCGGCGATAGTCTGACCGAGGGGGTAGGGGCCGGGAGCGGGGAGGATTACCCATCCGTTTTAGCGCGGCGGCTCCAAGTGCCGATCATCAACGCGGGTAGGCGAGGGGACACATCGGCGGACGGTTTGAATCGCTTGGAGCAAGATGTCCTAGCGCGAAATCCCCGTTTGGCGGTTGTTCTTTTCGGCGGCAACGATTTCTTGCGTCAAGTCCCTGTGAGCGAAACCAGAAAGAACTTGGAAGCGATCGTCCAACGCATCCAGGAGCGCGGGGCGATGGTGGTGTTGGTTGGTCTGAGGCTCGGGCTTTTTACCGACGAGTACGGCCCGATTTATAAGGAGGTCGCCAAGCAACATGGGGCGTTATATATCCCGGAAGTCCTCAAAGGGATCCTCTCCGACCCGAAGTTGAAAAGCGATTCCATCCACCCGAATAGTGCCGGTTATCAGTTAATGGCGGAGCGGATCTTGGAGCAGGTGAAGCCCCTTCTGGAAGAGGCGAATCGGAGGAGGGGCAACACCTAACAGTTTTGAATTGTGAATGCTGAGTTTTAAATTCAATTCAAAATTCAAAACTCAAAATTTATAATTGATGTTTTTTTGTTTTCGGGTGATCCGGTGGATGATGAGGCCGACGGCTACAATCGCGATCCAGCCGGCGACTCCGCTGACGAGCTTCGGGTCGGAGGAACCGAAGAGCCAGCCGAGCTCTTCGCGTCTGTAGTTGCCGTAAACCCGAATGGTTTTGATGGCGAAGACCCAGCCCGCGTGGAGGCCGATAGAGAGGTAGAGAGAACCGGTGCGGAAAAATGCGTAGCTCAAGACCATGCCGATGAGAAAGAGGCCGAAGAGGCCCGGGAAGAGCGTGACCAAGTCAAGAAAAGGTTGAAAGGCGCCGATCAGATAGCGTATTCCGGCCCAGGCGTCGAGGCTGGTCGAGCTGATTTCCTCCGCGGGCTTGATGAAATGGATCGCGGCATAGAAGAGGCTTGAGAAGAGGAAGGCCGCGGCGGCCCGGGAGTCGTCCAACAGTCCTTTAAAGATCACGCCGCGAAAAAAGATCTCCTCCAAAAAACCGACAGTCAGGGCCGTCAGAAGCGCCTTGAGAGAGCGCTCTAGCGCTACGGACAGAGAAAGGCGGAAAAAAGGCGTGAAAATTCCCAACCAAGACATCAGGATGGCGACGGCGATGACCGATGCCAGCGCAATCGCAGAGCCGCGCAGCAGATCTTGGTAGTTATCCCGGAACGGCTTCAGCCCCAGCTGACTCAAGGATTGAATCTTGAGGAGGGAGCGGCAGGGAAAGAAGAGAATGGCTCCCAGGACCATGAAGAGGCGCCCGAAGATGTGGGAAAAGGAGGGACGGTTCTCCATGAAGGAGTCCGAAAAAAAAGCGGCCCAAGGACTAATGACGACGGTGAGGAGCAGGACCAGGAGAAGAAAAAGGAAGATCCTTTGGTAACTTTTCATAGATAACGATTCATTTTCGACTATGGTATAGCTCTGCTAAAATGGCAAGGGATCGGTGGAAACTTAGTTGGATCGGATGGGAGGTGCTTTCTTAGCAGGAATTTCCTTTTTAGGCGCGGCGATAGGGCTGGACATCGCCTATCAGCTTAGGGTAAGAAAGGGTCAAACAATCTGGAAGAAAGAAGCGTCAAAGATGATAGGAGTCGTTGATGTCCGATGGCGGAATCGGCATCGCGGAAGTGCTCCTCCAAAGCGTATCGATTCGCGATGACACCTACGCTTCGATCCTGGGACAGAAGGACGCCGAGAAGTTCTGCAGGCGGCCGCCGGAGAGTCGTGCCCGGCGGGCCATGACAGATGGCCGTCGTCAAGATCAGTCCGATGAAGCTGCCGCCGAGGCCGTGGGTCGAGGGATATGTCCTTGACTATCACACTGTCAGCAGCACACCAACTGGCGATCCTTATTACCGCTTTGATACAAAGCGCACGGAGCTTGGGGAACTACTCTATCGGTTGAAGTACCGCGCGGGAGGAAGTGTGGTCGTCGCTGACATAGTCGATACCACTGAGCAGTTTGTCGGAGGGTGGAAGCCCACGATTGAATGTGTTGTGCCGGCGCCGCCTTCGCTCACTCGGAACACGCAGCCGGCTGTCGAAGTCACGCGGGAGCTGGCAGCGCGCCTCCGCCTTCCCGTGTTCGAAGACGCAGTCGTCAAGGTGAAGACGACTCCACAGATGAAAAACATTGACGACTGGTCCGAGCGGCAAAGGGTGCTCGCGGAAGCGGTCCAAGCGGGAAGGAACGATGTGAAAGGGAAGTCCGTCCTCCTGTTCGACGACTTGATTGAGTTGGGGTCGACGCTCCGGCGCGCCGCCGAGGTGCTGCTTAAGGATGGCGGCGCTCGAGCTGTCTACGCGCTCGTTTTGACTCGGACAAAATGACAAGAATAAGGAACGGGACGAAAGTATTCATCGCTGGATCGCGGCGTCTCTCGCGGCTGAACAAGGACGTGAGGCGCCGAATCGACAACATCGTCGACAAAGACTTCACGGTGATCGTCGGCGACGCGAATGGCGTCGATAAGGCTGTACAGCGGTATCTCAGCAGCAGGAACTATAGCAACGTGCTGGTATTCTGCATGGAAGGCGGCTGCCGAAATAACATTGGAGACTGGCCGACGCGAACGATCACGGCCGCTGACCCAGGGCGGCGGGACTTTGCCTACTATTCCACCAAGGATCGGGCCATGGCAGAGGAAGCAGATTACGGGCTGATGCTATGGGACGGCCGGAGCCGTGGGACGCTGACAAACATCGTCCATCTCGTTCGGGAGGGCAAGCCGGTCGTAGTCTACATTGCTCCCGACAGGTCCTTTTACACGCTGCGCCGATCCGATCACCTCGCCGAGATTCTAGCCCGCTTTGACCCGGCTGCACTTCGCCGAATTGACCGCGAGTTACAGGCCGTCGCGATGGGCAACCGCTCCAGCCGCAAGGTCGACACCGCGCCGCTGTTCTAGCGTTTGTGCAGCAAGGGCAGGAAGGCCAACTAAGTGTAGCGGCAAAAGTATACCGCCTCGCTCTTGACGCGCTCGAACCAGGAGGCCGCAACCGCGTGATGTTGGTGGCCACGGTACGCCAAGGCCACCCAGACATTGATATAAGGCAAAGAGGGTTTCATTGATCCTGCGGTTGGTCAGATGGAGCCAGCCGGGCCTTTCGGAGTCGATGAATGCTAGGAAAGTGATAGAGTTCTCTTTTAAGGCACGGCCACTGAGAACTCCCAAATCGCCCCGACGACCACGTGCCGGCCAGCCGTGATTACCTGCCAAGCCGTCAAAAAGAAATTAGTAATGTGTCCCTGGAATTCTGTTTGTGACCGAAACCGGCCGGCCGCTTGACGTCTCAAACTTTAGGGCGGCGATTTGGGAGCCAGCGATCAAGAAAGCAAAGATAAGTATCGAAACCCGAATCAGACCCGTCACATATTCGCGACGAGAGAGATCGTGAAAGATACCGACCCTCTCTGGATAGCGAAGCAGATGGGCACCAGCACGGAGATGCTTTTCAGGCATTATGCGGTCTATTTTGCACGTCGGCGCGGGCACACGGCTAAAAATTTAGTGGACAGAAAAGGCAAGAAATGATAGTAATATTAACTATATGCACCCTCCGAGAATCGAACTCGGACTTAGGGTTCCGGAGACCCTTTCGTATCACTGGAAACCTCCGTGAGGTGTGTAAAATCAGTATCTAATCTAGTCTAGCACGTTGTTGATAAGTACATACTTTGGGCACGGTTAGGGCACACGGAGGAAAAGTTTTATGCCCCCACATTTGAAGAAAAGAATGGATAGAAATGGCAAGTGGTACATTGTAGACGGTCGCTATATCGCAAGCACAAAGACGGAAGATGAAGAGGTTGCTCGGCATATCCTTGAGCGATACGTCAAGGATCGGTTAGGAATCTTGGACCCTCTAAAATTGCAATCCAGCGCCAAAGAAGTTTTTAAAAAGTTTGGTTCTGCCGATATAGTTACGGCGATTCGGAAACTCCGATTTCCGTGCGTCTACGCATTCATTCGCGATGGCGAAATTGTGTATGTCGGGAGTTCGATTAATGGTTTTGCTCGCGTCATGCAAAGTCATCATCCGATGCTGGAGAGCGCGCTAGAGGAAGATAAGATCGCCTTCTGGGTTACCGGTGGTGAAATCGAAGCTAGGGAATTGGAACATGAGATCATCAAGATGGTGAAGCCCAAGTTTAACGGCAACGGAATTGGGAAGGGATATGGCCAGAGGACGTAAGAAGTTGTTGGACTGAAAAAAACAATTCGGGATACGATCCGAGAGGAATTGAGGTCTTTTATCAAGAAAGCTGGCGGGGAGAAGGGGTAAAGTCCGCTCTTGGCTCTTTTGTAGTTTTTCTTCAATCCTCCGCACCCTGCAAGCTATCCTTCTCTGCGCCCCACTCTCGCCTTCATCCTTAAGCAGGCTGACCTCACCAATATTGCTCGCCAGCTTTCATCACAAATTCACACGCTGGATAACTGAAATTTCGCACTGAAGGGGTTCATAAACCGAATGCCTTCCGTGGTCTGTCCGTCGGAAAAATCTTCGCTAAAAACTACCGGAATTTGGTTCAGTTTTGCAGTCGCCCATATCTGCGCGTCCCAGTACGAGAAGCGGTGCGCCCGCACCCCGCGAGCGGCCTCCAGTATAATCATGCCGGTCACTTCTATGACCGGCCAGGCTCGAGCCAGGTTATGGACCCGACTTTCAGCCTCATCGGTAGGCAACGGTTCGGTTATTTTCTTTGTTACAGTAACGAAAAATTCCGCCAGAACCTGAGTGCTCAAAACACCCAATGATGTGGCTACTAGCCTGTCAAGAACCTCCAGGGCCCTTTTTTGTTTCACGGGCGCGGCGCGGTCATAAGCGTAGACCAGGACGTTGGTATCAACCAGAACTTTATCGCTCATAGAGGTCTTCACGCTTCCATCGGCGCTTGCCTTTTAGAGCCCCCTTTTTCATTAAGGAACGTATGAACCTCTTTTCCTCTTCCCAAAACGTGATGTCCCTTATGACATTGCTCCGAGAGGACAGCCTAACAATGCCTGAGCGAATCAATTCAGCCTCAGTAAGCCCCTGTTCTCTGGAAAGGCGCTTGAGCAGTGCCTCCTGCTCAGGTTCAATATAAATTTGCTTCCGGATCATTTTACTCATAGCAAACCCCTTGATGTTTTTTATACATCGTCATATACATCGTAGTCAAGAGAACGGGGACGAAGGGAAAGCCGTGCGTCTTTTGGAGGGGAAGGTGGCGCTGATCACCGGCGGGAGCCGGGGCATCGGCAGAGCGATCGCTATGGCCTATGCGCGAGAAGGCGCGCAGCTTTTCATCTCCGCGCGCAAGAAGACGGATCTGAAAAAAACTGCAGCGGAAATCCGCGCCATGGGTGGGGAGGTAAGCTGGTGTGCGACTGACCTATCCAAAGTGAGAGAGGTGAAGCGGCTCGTCCGGCAGGTATGCCGCACCTACGGCACGATCCACATCCTGGTCAACAACGCCAGCGTCCTGGGGCCCCGCGAGCCAATCTCGCGCTATCTTTTGTCTGCTTGGGAAGAGGTCCTGAAGGTCAATCTCACCGCGCTTTTCCTGGTGACGAAAGAGGCCCTTGGAGTTATGGTCCGGCAAAAGGAGGGTTCGATCATCAATCTTTCCTCGGGTGTGGGACGGATCGGTAAGGCGAGGTGGGGGGCGTATGCCGCATCTAAGTTCGGGGTTGAGGGGCTGACGCAGGTTTTGGCGGACGAGGTCAAAGAGTGGAACATCCGGGTCAATGCCGTGAACCCTGGAGGGGCGAGGACAGAGATGCGGGCTCAAGCCTATCCCGACGAAGACCCGATGACCCTGCCGGCGCCGGAAGAGATCACGCCGGTTTTTGTCTATCTCGCCAGCGCTGAATCTCGAGAAATCACCGGAAAGTCCTTTGACGCGCGCGACTGGATCAATAAATCTCATTGACGAAAGGGCATCATTCCTATTAGAATGCGGTAATTTATTACAGTTGACAGCTAACATAAGGGAGGTATGGGGATGAAAAATAATTACTGGATTGCCATCGCGGTCGCAGCTCTCGTAGTGGGAGTTCTTTTAGGATACGGCATATGGGGTCCGACTGCGGCCAGACTGCCTGAGGTAGAAAAAGAGCTGAGCACAGCTCGGTCCCAGATAGGCGATTTCAAAAAGAAGGCAGGGGATCTGGAATCGAACCTCGGAAAGATCACTAATGAGAAACTGAACTTAGAGAAGGAAAATACCGACCTCAAGGAAGCGCTGGAGAAGGCCTCGAAGAAAAAAGGCCGTTAATCTCGCTCGAACCAGATCCAGAATCCGAGAGCCCTGAAATGAAGGCAGGCTGGCGTGTCGCTATTTTTGCCGTCCTGCTGGTGCTCCCGGCTCCGGCGCGCCTCGAGGCTCAAGAGCTCAGAAAAATCAAGATCGGTTATCCCGCGATCTCCTACAACCAAGTCCACATCTGGGTAGCCAAAGAGGCCGGGCTCTTTAAAAGGTACGGTTTGGATGCGGAGCTCGTGTTCTTTAGGGGAGGGCAGTTGGCAACGCAGGTGCTGGTTGCTGGCGACCCGCCCATTGTCAATATCGGGACGGTAGTACAGGCCGGGCTGCAAGGACACGATGTTGTGTTGATCGCTTCGTCGGAGGATGCCTATAACTATTCCGTCGTTGCTCGGCCCGGGATCGCCAAGATCGAACAGCTCAAAGGAAAAAAATTGGGGGTCAGCGGCTTTGGCTCAGCGTCACACAATGCGGTCCTGATTTTGCTCCGCAGGTTCAATCTAGAACCCAACAAGGACGTTGCCGTTGTGGTAGCCGGCGCCACAATGGAGAGATTGGCCGGGCTGGACAGCGGTAGAATTGATGCTACGGTGCTTACTCCTTCGGAGACTCCCCGGGCCAAAAAGCAGGGCTTTGTTGAGATCTATGACATGAACGAGTTGGGCCTTGAGGTCCAGGGGAATGGCTTTGCCACCACCCGTTCTTTTATTAAGGGTAGCCGCGAGATAGTCAAAGCGGCAATCAAGGGATACGTCGAGGCGATCTATTACATCCACCACAACAGAGAGGAGACAAAGAAGATTGCGGCCAAATATATGCGCAGCAACGACCCGGATGTGCTCGAGGCGACCTACACGTGGTTTGTCAGGAGAGTCGCCAAGAAGCCCTACCCTACTCTGAAGGGGATTCAATTCCTGCTCGATGAATTCTCGCCGCAATTTCCTCAGACAAAGAACGCGAAGCCGGAGCAATTCGTGGATCTGAGTCTCCTCCAAGAGATGGAGAAAGAGGGTTTTTTTACCGAAATGGCGAAGAGGTACCCATGATCAGGCGGGAATCGGGCTTGATCTTTCTCGCCCTCTTTAGGGTCTGGTAGCGTAAGAGGAGGTTCTTATGGCCACTTATATTGCGCTGGTTCATTTTACGGATCAAGGGATTCGCAACATCAAGCAGACCACAGAAAGGGCCAAGGCGTTGAGCGCCGCGGCAGCCAAACTGGGGGTCAAGGTCAAGGATACCTACTGGACGATGGGGGCGTATGATGTTGTTCTTGTGGCCGAGGCCCCGAACGATGAGGCGATCACGGCCTTAGCTTTGACCGTGGGAGCGCTGGGGAACATCCGCACGCAGACGATGCGGGCCTACTCGGCGGAAGAGATGAGTAAAATCATCGCCAAGATGGTGTAGCTAATTATTTCTTTAGCCTTTTGGCCCAGGCTAGCAGACCCCAGATACAGAGGGCTATGTACACGGCGATCGCCAATATGATGAGCAGGTTATTGGGAGTAGGCTTGCGAATGATCTCTACCATGGGGTTGAAAACCAGAACCAACACTGGAAGAACTAACGCCACACCAATGGCCCGCCGAAGGATGGTTATCCAATCCATTTTGCTCCTCCTTCCTTGCCAATAGCATAAGGTAAAGGGGGAGAGGCCGTCAATTAAATAATAAATAAAGCGCCGCAGTGGTAACAATGCGGAGAAGGGGATAGAAGGGGTGTTATGAATCAGGTCATTGGCAAGCGTTTCCCGGACTTGGAGCTGCCGGACCATGAAGGACAGAGAGTTAAGCTCTCCGAGATTGCCGGAAAGTTCCCGTTGATCGTCGTTTTCTACCGCGGCTACTGGTGACCGAAGTGCCAGGTGCAGTTGCGCCTTCTGACCGAGTTCCAGCAAGAGCTGGAGGTCAATTACTGCAAGCTTGCCGTGGTCAGTGTCGATCCGCCGGAGGTCAACGCCGCCTTTCGAACCGGGCTAGGGGCCCGCTTTCCATTTCTGAGCGATAAAGATCGCGTCGTGATCAAGCAGCTCGACATGGTCGAGACCTCCAAGTCGCGGGGCGAGACCGCCATCCCTTACGCGTTTTCGTTGATGCCCGATCTCACAGTGCACAACATTTACTGCGGCTATTGGTACGTGGGCCGCCCGACTATCGAAGAGCTGCGACAGGATCTGCGCGCCATGATGAAGAAGTGTCGCACGGATTTTGATCCACAGGCAGGGAAATGAATGATAGAGTCGCCCACCAGCAACACTCGGTCATGCCCACGCAGGCGATGCACGGACTCGTTTATTTGCCTTCAGAGCGTGTGAGCTGGCTTTTTGTGTTTTCGCTTGTTTTCTGTCCCCGAACTTGATACGAGTGTTTGCCCGCGGGAAAACCGGATTTCTTAATCTATTGGCGAGAGGTCAGCGCCGCCCCCTTCGCTGGATGTGGACAGGCGCTTGAGGAGGACACATGAAACTAATGAAACTTTTGGGTCTCGTAGTGGGTTTTGGAGCGATCCTGGCGTCTGGGGTTGCGCTCGCCGATGACGTCGTAAGCATCGGTGTACTGCCCGGTTCATCCATCAACGTCCGCGGTAGCGTTTTTGCTTTTGGTCAAGATCCTCCGGCGTCGACGCTCAATAACGCATTAATCGCGGACGACGGAACGCTCTTCGTAGCGCAAAGCGACATTAGTTTCGAGCCGATCGACGTGACAGTTTTCACTCCGATTGGCACTTTTGTTGTGCATGTCGAACTACGAGCGCAGTCCGATTTGATTGGGGCCTATGACCGTAACACCGGATCGCTCACCGCGACCGCCGACGCCGACCTCAAGCTCACAAGCAACGCGCCTGGTTTCAACAACAACAGTTGCATCATTCCGACAACGACGTTGAACTTCTCGACCGATGATTTGGGGGGCTCGGCTTGCTCCGGCGGAAATTGTACAGCCATCGACAATACCTTCGTCGTTAACGCCATCCCCCTGGGCGCTTGCGGGGGCATCATCCCAGTTGCGGACTACGCGTTTTTGATTAACAACGCATTGGGGCTCCCCTCGCTCACCCCAGGGTTCAACACTCTGATCCTGGTCATCCGGATGGACCCGCCGCTGGCCCCCTGAGGGCTATTATGCTTCTCGTTAACGTAGAGGTTCGGCCCAGGAGCACCGATAGACGTCAGCTGATACCGGAACTCCTTGTTGAGGGCTTCGCGCAGGCAAACAATAAATCTGTTTTAATCGGAGCACAACAGTATTTGCCTTTTATCGCAGCCTCCCTCCTGTAGGTCCTGAATGCGCTATTGAAGGGTGACTAGGACCTGGACGACTCCCTTACCCTCCGGCAGGGGCTCCAGCTTTTTTGCCAACCACTGCACCCAACAGTATGTGCTATCTTATGGACTAACCTTGCAAGATAAGAACTAAACAGTTAGACTTTTAAATGATGAGTCCCGAGGAAATCAAGTCAACCCTAGAGAAGGCCCTGCCTGATTCCATGATTCGGGTGGATGATCTGACCGGAGGGGGAGATCACTTTCAGGTCTGGGTCATCTCTCCGTCTTTCGAGGAGAAAAGTTTGGTGGATCAGCATCAGATGGTCTATGGGGCTCTCCGGGAAGCGCTTGGAAATGAACGCATCCATGCCCTGGCGTTGAAAACCTATACGCCGGAGCAGTGGGCGCGTCTCGGGTCGTAAGATCAGGTAGAAAGGAGATTTGGCTATGGCAGACGATGTATTGGCGCAGATTGATGAGAAGGTTAAAAAAAACAAGGTCATGCTCTATATGAAAGGCACGCCCCAGTTTCCGCAATGCGGCTTCTCGGCCCACACGATAGAAATCCTCCAATCTTATGGCTACCCGTTTGAGACCGAGGATGTGCTGGCCGATCCCCAAATCAGAGAGGGGATCAAGCGCTATTCCAACTGGCCCACGATCCCGCAGATTTACATCAACGGCAAGTTCGTCGGCGGATGCGACATTCTCCACGAACTGCATGAGCGGGGCGAGCTGGCGCCGATGTTAAAGGCCACGTTCGAAAAATAATATAGTAGTTGCGACAACCAAAAGGTGCGCCTGGTCGGCTCGGCGCTCGCGCCGGGAAGCGGGCAGGGAATCTGAGTTCGCTGCGGCCAACCCGCAAAAGCGAGTTCCTATCATTCATTCAATCATGGGCTCGGGTAAGGAAGGCCCGATGCCATCGCTGTTGACAGACTAAAACCAAGAAGGCAAGCTCACATTCACTATGGCGAAGATCATTTCATTCATCAACTACAAAGGCGGTGTAGGCAAAACCACGACCACTTTCCATATCGGTTGTGCCCTTGCGATGTTCGAACCGAAGAAAAAAGTGCTGCTCATTGACGCAGACCCACAGACCAATCTGACATTCTTGTGCTGTGATATGGCTGGCTGGGAAAACCGCATCAAGACAAACGGGTCGTTGGAAACAGTCTATAGCGCGTATATCGACCACCAAAAACAATCTCTGCGAGATATTGTTTGGAAGAAACCAATGGCTCGGCCCGAATTGGCCAATGTTGATTTGGTGCCATCCACGATCGAATTGCTTGATATTGATTTGCGCCTCCAATCGAAAACAAAGGCAGCAACCACAATCCAAGAAATCGCGCAAACTCACCTTGACCAGCGCTCGATACTCTCCGAGGCAATAAAGGAGGTCGCAGCCGACTACGACTACATCTTAATTGATTGCCCGCCGAACCTTTACTTGGCAACGCAAAATGCTCTTTATGCAAGCGACGGCTATCTTGTCACGCTCATGCCTGACCACTTCTCAACGGTTGGCGTTACTTTCTTGGATAGAAAGATTCGCCAATTACTAAGGGAGAGAAACTTGGCGGAGCAAATAATTGATCCTGCTAACGACGGGCTCAAAACGCTGCCTTACCATCTGTGTTTCGTGAAGGTGAATGTCACGGCCGGCAGACAACAAATTGTCGCGAGAGAGCAGATGGCACTCGTCCGTAGTATGTCTAACTTCGCAGGCAAATGTTTTGAAAGCCACACTGAAGATTGGAAAGATATTCGTGAGGCAACGATTGCGGGGTTGCCCGTCTTCCTCAATTCACCCGGTTCGCAAAACGACACATTTTACCAGCAAATGGCCAGAGAGTTTCGTTTGAAGTTTCCACAACCATGAAAAGCGACCCCAATAAGAATCTAATCTCAAAGCTGAGTAGAATCAGGGAAGAACTCGAAGTTCTTTCTCATCCCGAATCAAAAGCCTCTTTTCTGAAAAGTCTGGATGAATTGATTGCAGCGTTAAGCCGTCTTCGCACCGGGTTGACAGATCCAACACTCGAAGGAAAGGCTGCAGAAATTCAGAAACCACTCGAACAGGTGATTGGCTTTCTTGAATCTGCCAAGAATGACGAAATTCTCAGAACGCTGCTTTCACCTGGCCGAAAGGTTGCGACTCCCAAGCCAAAGAGACAGCCTGTCGAGATTCCAAATAATCTGACGAATGAACAAATTCGCGGCTTATTAGAAAAGGATTTGTCCAAGGCTGAGTTGAAAGCCATCGCTGCGCAGAGAGCAATTTCAATTGGAAAATCTAACACTGAGGAAATAAAACGCAACATCCTGAAAAACTTGGAGCGCCAAGAAGGCTACGGACGACTTGCCAGTCCTCAATAGGTGTTGTAGGGTTCTTTGCCACGCCAATCAAAAAAGAGATTACCTTTGACCCATCCTACAGCCAGCTAATTTAAAAGTCTCTTACCCCAATTGAGGGGCAGATGTCCAGCCTTATCTTCGGGCCAGGCTCCGGTTGACATGACTGCACCTTATCGAATACCGTCCCTCCCCAGGACAATGTGGCAAGCCGTGTCGGGCCAGTCCGGCGGGCGCTCCGAGTTCCTTAAAGGGCGCTCGCGCCGGGAAGCGGGCAGGGAATCTGAGTTCGCTGCGGCCAACCCGCAAAAGCAAGTTCCTATCATTGTGAGATACTAGGCCAGTTATCCCTTCCAGTGCTTTTTCGCTCTGCTGAATATCTGGCCTATTGTTTGCCCCTTGTACAGGCGCCGAGAGATTTTTACGTAATCCGTAGGTTCGCGATGAAGCAGAGTAAGAGAGTGGATTCATCAAAACTCCCATGGCCTACCCGTCAGGTGCCTCAGGATGTCTTGGCTCCCATGAACAACCGCAACGATCCCGATCCGCTCTCCACGAAGCCGATAAACGACGCGGTAGTTTCCAACGATGAGTTCACGGATAGTCGGGTCCTGGTATTCAGGCACCACGCGCCCTAGTCTTGGATGATGTCGCAGCTTCTCAACGGCTGTGACAATGCGGCCCGCCATCGCCGCCGCATATGTGGCTGAGTCTCGAGCGATATACTCGACGACCTCCCGAAGATCCTCTCCAGCGCCTACCGACCAGCGGATTGAAGCCACTTGGCCAGACTCCGCTTCACTTCTTGGTGCGACAGCGTCTTGCCCTCTTGGAGTTCGCGAAGGCCACGGTCCACGCGCTGACGGAAGTACAGCTCGTACATGATGTCCTCAAGAGAGGCATCATCCGGCATCCGACTGATAATTTTTAAAGCCGTCTGCTTGTTTCTACCCGCCATGTTTTCACCCTCTTTTCGTGCGGTAGTCGCCTATCAGAAAGGATTTTCCCCGATGTATCAGGACAAGTCAAGCTAGGCTCGCCATGAGCCGTCCGAATCCGCTTATCTTTTCTCTGACGTGAGCCAGTTTCAGGCCATACCAGATATATGCCTGGCAGCTGGTTACCACCGGTTTGCCGATCTCCCGCTCCAGGAGTTCCACGTCTCCAATAGTCGGCCAGCGCGGGCAGGGCACAAAAACCCCGTCCGCCTCAGGCGCCTGGTCGTAGAGCCTCTTGGCGATTTTATAAGAGGCGTGAACCGGCAGTTCGGCGATCTTTGAGTTTTCCCGGACGCCGTAGCCCTCGATCTTGAGCACTGCAAAACCCGAAGCCTCCAGGAACTTCTTCATCCTTTGATTGAGCTCATCCTCGTGCGGCGTGGCCACCACCACCTTTTTAATTCCCATGGTATTTAGCGCCTCGATCTCGCCCGTGATC
>Ga0209824_10000274_pt1 | contig 34271 bp, 35 predicted proteins | sample VDWuncwatermetaG_FD_184124 | JGI IMG/M metagenome (GOLD analysis project Ga0209824, IMG submission 184124) | Wastewater microbial communities from Netherlands to study Microbial Dark Matter (Phase II) - VDW unchlorinated drinking water (SPAdes)... ...
CAGGGCCAGACCCGAAACCCCGTCCTTTTCCGCAAGGACTTGTTCCAAGAATTCCTTAAATTAACGGGCGACAGGGGAGAAAGAGGGTTGATCGAGAAATATAAGGACAAAACGGTTTTTCTAGAACGGAAAGAGGAAGCTCCTTTTCTCGACGTGGACCGCTGGGAAGATTATGAGAAGCTTAAAAAACGTTAATGGGAAGCTGGATTCCCCAGCGGCGTAGCAGATTGCAGCCTGGTGAAATTAAAGGTAAACTAATTTTGTTTCTGGAGGCCATATATGTCCACCCAAATCGAAGACCTGTACCAACGGATCCAGTCCCTCGCATTAAGCGAGCGCCTGGAACTCCTCAACAGGGTATTTGCTGATCTAAAGGCGAGCCTAGAGTTGCAAGAGGAGCTAGCTGATTGGGATAGGCTTAGTGACGAAGCTCTTGAGTCGTTCGACAAAGAGTTGTGAATCCTACCCAAGGCGAGATCTACTGGGTCTCTTTCCCTCCCAGTCAGGGCCGGGAGCAAGCCGGACGTCGCCCGGCACTAATTGTACAAAGCTCATCTTTCAGCCAATCGTTGCCAACAGTCTTGGTCGTTCCGATTACTTCCAATCTTCGGGCTGCGGCTTTCCCTGGAACAATCCGTATCGACCCAGACGAGCACAATGGGCTGACCGTTCCGTCGGTATTACTGGTCTTCCAGCTACGAGCCATTGACAAAAGGCGGCTCATAAATGCAGCAGGAAAGATCTCGCTATCTCAGTTGGAAAAAGTCCTGGAGACAATCGGCTTTCTTTTTGGTAGAAAACCTTAGGGCCAACCTTCTATGAGGGCAAAAAAAGAGAAGCCGCTTGTCAAATACGATCCCTCAAGCGACGTCCTATACATAGCAACTCGGAAAGGCGTCGAGGAAGAATTCACTGAGGTTGCTCCTGGAGTCAATGTGGAAGTGGATCGAAAAGGGAACGTCTTGGGCGTAGAAATACTAAATGCCTCGCATGCCCTAAAAGGTTTTCTGAAGTCCCATGGTAAGAAGCGAGAAGTAGCCTAATCGACCTGCCAAAGAGCTGTGGAGGGACGCAATGTTTATCTTGAAGCCTACTCAGCCAGGGGTTTTCGGCAAAGTGATATCGAGACAATCGAGGAGGTTGTTCGAGACTCCCGACTGGTTGATAAGGGCATCCGCGAATTAAAGAAACTCTCCGCCAATGCGCCTTCCTTTGATCCGGAAAGGAGAAGGTTTCTCAAGCACGTTGCTGTTCTCGCCGGTTTTATGTTTCTGGGCAACTGCTGAAAGGTTGTGCAACAGTTCAAGAGCCTGTTCAGTTTGGCGGACAAACCTACAGTAGTTGGGAAGCTTATTTGTTGGCACAGGATTTAATTAGGGGACCGTCTTTGCTGATTCATCCCTCAACAGGACTGCCAAGTGATTTTGAGCAGAACATCAAATCAGGAATTTATAGCCATGCTGCCCTTTATATTCCCGCCGCTAAAACCTACCTACCAAAAAGCAAATCCTGGTGTTAAGTTTTAGTTCCTGGCTTCGCTCCCCACCACCTCAGAGATATTTTTAAATCCCTCCCGTTCCATGAGTCTCAGCAGGCCGCGGTTGATCCGCTTCACTGCGGCGGGGCCTTCGTAGACGAAACCGGTTAAAATCTGCACCGCGGTGGCGCCTGCCCTGATCTTTTCATAGGCGTCTTCGGCGGTGAAGATGCCTCCTACTCCGATGATGGGTAGGCGGCCTCTGGTTACCTGATATATGTGCCGGATGAAGGACGTGGCCCGTTCCCTCAGCGGCTTTCCGCTAAGACCCCCAGGTTCATCGACACGAGCGGTCAATTTCTCTCTGAGAAAGGCCGTGGCGTTGGTCGCGATGATGCCGGTTACTTGCTGGGATTCCAGTACGTCGATGACCTGGTCCAGCTGCACAAATTCCATATCCGGATCGACCTTCACGAAAACGGGCCTTGTCTCGCATCTTTTTTTTTTCGCCAGCTCTCGGTTCTTTGTTTGGATCGCTTGCAATAAATCCTTGAGCAGGTTCTTTTCCTGGAGATCCCGAAGATTGGGCGTGTTAGGAGAGCTCACGTTGACCGTAAAAAAGTCTCCGAACGGGTAAAGTTGTTCGAACGTAAAGAGGAAGTCTGCCGGCGCGTCCCTGGTGTCGACGATTTTGCTCCGCCCAATGTTGATGCCGAGAGGAACCTTAGGGCGGCCCCCGTTTTTGTGCATCTCCTCTAGACGTGCCCGGATTGCTTCTGCTCCCTCATTATTGAAGCCTAGACGATTGATAAGCGCCTCGTCCCTCGGGAGCCGGATGAGACGGGGCTTTGGATTTCCCGGCTGGGCGTGCGCTGTCACGGCACCGATCTCCATGAAGCCGAAGCCAAATCCCGGCCAGATTTTTATAGCCGTGCCGTTCTTATCGAAGCCCGCTGCCAATCCCACCGGATTTGAAAAGGTCAAGGGACCCAGACGGACCTGAAGGCGGTGGTCCTCCACGGAGAAGAGCTGCTCGAGAGCGCCTTCGAGAAAGCTTAACCTAGCGAGCAGGGCCAGAGTCTGCTCATGGGTCTTTTCCGGATCTTTAAGAAAAAGAATTGGGCGCAGGAAATATTTGTAAAACATGTTGTTGCATAGGCCTTCGTATCTTGTAGCCCTACCGGTAAAGCTCCTTCAAAAAACCGCTCTTCTCAAGATTCTCGATAAAACGGAGATCGATAAACTGCTCAGGCTTAGCACTTTTAGCTTCTGGCACCGTCTTGGCCAGGTCGTCCAATGCGTTCTGCATCCCCACCATGTTGATATAGGGCGCCTTCTCCAACACCTTACCCACATAGAGATCGTAGGCCTTCTGAAGAAGAAACAGGTCTTCAATCTTGGTGTATTTTGCCAACGACTTAAGAGTCAACTCCCTGTCTGCCCTGGCGCGGTGGATACCACGCACATAGGCCCGCATAAACCTGTCGATCACTTCAGGCCTATTCCTCAAGATGCCACCCTGGACAACTAACGACGGGTTAGGAAACGCCAGGTCCATGTCGGTGATATTCACGAGCTCTTTGAAGCCAAGTTTTTCCACCAAGAACTGAGTCGGCGGAGAAACCAGGCCAGCATCTATCGAGCCGCCTTGAAGGCCGCCCATGATGGAACTCATAGCCCCCATTTGAAGGATCGTCACATCCTTTTGGGGATCGATATTGTATTTTCTAAGCGCATACCTTGCCGAGATATCAGTGCTCGAGCCGAAGCGGCTGATCCCGATCTTTCTCCCCTTGAGACCTTCCACGGTCTTGATTTCAGGCTTTGCATAGATGGAAAAGATCATCTTGTTCACATTATTGCCAATGATCTTTATGTCGGCCCCTTTGAGGGCTGCGGCCATGGCGGAACTGCCGTTGAGCGAGCCGATTTCGACTTCGCCAGCAACCGTGACCTGGGCAAGCTGACTGCCGCTGGGAATGAGAATCATCTGGTCGTTGAGCCCCTCTTTCACAAAGAGTCCGGCGTCGTGGGCCACCCATATGCCGATGTAGGCGCCGCTGATCGAGCTGTAGCCGATCCGGATCTTTTCAGCGCCCCATGAAAAAGGGGCCGTTAAAAGGACCAAGAGCGCCGTACTGAGAATCATTCGCTTCATACATGCTCCTCCGAGAACAATTCTGGCACTCGCCTCTCTCAATGTAAGGGCGAACAGGCCGCAGGGACAACCAGCATATTCTCCTGCTTGACCATAAACTCTCTGGTCACGGGCGGCCAGCCTTCAACCTTCTTTGAAGCCTCAGTTCGAATGCGCTCGCGCTCGCCCGCGTCCTTGTAGGCCCACACGTGGATGTACTGGTTCAGCGATCCGATGGCGCTGTACCAGGCGCCGGCCAGCGGCGAGAGCTTGACGCGCGCCGGGATAACTTTTCCAAAGCGCTCCAGCACCGTGGGCATCGTGCCCGGCCGATAGGTGTAGGTCCGGATCTCATAAAGATTTCCGAGCTTTCTTTCTTCGAGCGGCGGAGAAAACGGCGCCGGCTGGAGGATCTTACTCTCCTGGAAAATGATAAACTCATGGGTGTTGGGTGGCCACTTCCCGGTCTTTCTCGCCGCCTGACCGATCCGCTCACGGTCCTCAAAACTCTCATAAGGCCAGACGTGAACGACCTGGTTCAATGTCCCCACCTCCGAGCGCCAGAGACCCCCCAGTCTGGAGAACTGGAGACGTGCGGTAAGCCCTTCGGCAAAACGCTCCTCAAAGGCAGGTGCGGTTCCCGGCTTGAGCAAATAGGTTCGCATCTCTATAATCATATCTCACCTCCGTCGGATTAGATTATCTATCCTTCCCACAAATCCACGAATAATTGCAACAGTGAAAACATTGGGCTATAAACCAGCGTTGAGGCTAAACGTGGAGCTTAAGGAGCTCGGAGCAACCGGAGTCCAATTACCCGAGATCGGACTTGGGACGTGGCAGTATCGAGGCGGCTTTGAACCGCTCAGGAGGGGAATCTCTCTGGGCGCTTTCCTCATAGATACGGCTGAGATGTACGGCACCGAGGATGTCGTGGGGGAAGCGGTCAAGGGAAAGCGTCAAGAGGTATTTATCGCAACCAAGGTCTCGGGAAACCACCTGCGCTACGACCAGGTCTTAAGAGCAGCCGAGGATAGCCTCAAGAAGCTGGGGACGGATTATATTGATCTCTATCAGATCCATTGGCCCGATCCCAGCGTGCCCATCAGAGAGACGATGCGGGCAATGGAGGCTTTGGTAGACACGGGAAAGGTCAAGTTCATTGGTGTGAGCAACTTTTACGTCAAGAACCTCAAAGAGGCGCAGGCCTGCATGACCAAGTACCAGATCGTCTCCAATCAGGTGAAGTACAGTCTCTTGAACAGAGGTATAGAGGAGGACACGCTGGCCTACTGTCAGGAAAACAACATCACCGTGATCGCCTACAGTCCCCTGGACAAAGGCGGACTGACCTTGAAGCCGGTGCTGAGAAACAGAGCTGCGTTGAACGTACTGCAGAAGGTAGCATTGGAGACCGGCAAGACCGTGGCCCAGGTAGCTCTCAACTGGTGCATATCGAAACCAAACGTCATCGCTATTCCGAAATCAGACAAAGTGGAACGAGTAGTCGAGAACTGCCAGGCCTCCGGCTGGAGGTTATCCCCTAGGCAAGTGGAGACTCTGGACAGGGCTTTTCGATAAGAGAACGAACACAACGCCAAGCCGTCAAGGTCTCTTATTCCCCTCAGGCATCTCTCCGCCCCAGAGCTCTTTCAAAAAACCGCTCTTTTCCAAATTCTCGGCGAAGCTATTGTCAAAAAGCTCAGCGGGCTTTTTTCTGATGTTAGTTCCCGCCTCCCGGGCAATCTGTATGCTATCTGCCACAGCATCCCCGGGCACGATCATCCGCCGATTAATAATCCATCTGGCGTAGGCATCATAGGCGGAATGGAGGGCTTCCGGGTCATTAACCTTCATAACTTTTGAGATAGAGGACTTGGCCTTCTCCGGGTTCTTCTCCACGAAGTAGAGAGCCTCGGCCAAGGCTGCCACAGCATTCTGGACTATTCCAGGACGTTCCTTCAACGTCTTGGAGTTGGTGTGCAGGGCGCTGTAAATGAACGGCAGGTTTAGATCGTTGAGATGGTAGATGACATGGAAGCCATCTTTTTTGCCGCGGACGTCCATGGGAGGCGTGATGGGTGTAGCCTGGACGATGTCCTGCACCAGGGCCTGATACTGCTCCGGCTGGCTGCCACCGACGGGACGGAGCCTTACCTCCTCCTCAGTCAGGTTGAACTTTTTGAGAATCGCCCTTGACAGCCGATGAGATAAAGAGCCCGGACGTGTGAAACCGATGCTTTTTCCCTTCAAGTCTTCAGCTCTCTTGATGTCCTTGCGGCCAATGAGCACGTAAGGAAGCCCCACGAGCGGCGCGGCAACTAACTTCGCGTCGATACCCGTGGCCAGGCCTGGAAGCGTAGGGTCAGCAGCGCAATACAGAAACTGAATCTCATCAGAGGACAGGGCAGCAAGCGCGAGGCTGCTCCCACGAATATAGACGTGACTAAACTTGATCCCGTACTTGTCGAAGAGACCATTATCAAGGGCAGTGTAGAGATGAACAAAGCCGCCTGAAGCGGCGCAGGTTGCCACGCGCAACGACACCGTTGCCTCGCCTGGCTTGGCCAGGTACGGATTGGCGGCGGCCATAGACGCAACCAAGCTGATAACCATTACCCAAAGTGCCAGTACGTATCTCATTGCCGACAACCCCGTCCCGCTAATCTCTCAGTACCCATCTTGCTATCTCGTCGTGCCGGGCGAACCAGACATTGGGAAACCCCTTCATGTACTGGAGAATCTCTGCCAGCATCGCCGACATGAGCGGCCGCCCGCCGAAGTGGGCATGAACCGTGAGATTGATCATCCCCATCGTCTCAGTTCTGTAGAGGAAATCGAACGTGTCCTTGTAGACCTGGTAGAAGTCCCTGGGGCTTCCCCTCAGCACTCGGTTGTCAGTGAAGTCGCTGTGAGGGATCGCAACCAGGATTCCCTTGGCGGTCTTCAAAGGGTACGGTAGATCAGTATCGTTGTAGTCGCCGTGCCATAAGCAACCCTCTTCAGATAAATATTCCGCCGTATGCTCCGTGGGAGCAGCCACAGGACTGAACCAGCCGACGGGCCTAAGCCCCACGGTTTTTTCGATAATCCTGCAACATTTTCGGATTACCTCCCTCTCCTCCTCCGGCGAGAGATAAGGAAGGATTAAATCCTGCGTGTAGGAATGGCCGGCCAACTCGTGTCCCTTCTTGTGCAACTCCTTGACCGCACCCGAATAAAGCTCCGCCGACCTGCCGCTGAGGCAAACAGTAGCTTTAACTCCTGATTCGTCGAGGACCTTCATGATTCTCCATATCCCCGTTTTTCCCCCATACTCGGACCAGGATATGCCCAAGCGATCCACGGTCCCAGGCTTGAGAGAAGTGGTCATGGGTGAGTAGGACGGCGCCTTCCCCTCGGACCAAGTCTCAAACATAACCGTGACCAGAACAGCGATTCTCGCGCCATTAGGCCAACGCTGACTATCTCTCTGCATCTTATCTCCTTAGGAGAGTTGATGGTTTAGCCGCGAAAGCCATTACGCCACAGATCTTCGACTCTACGGAGATCTTCTGGAGGAAGACTGAGACCGGTTGCAATAGCGTTCTCGCGCATCTGTTGGGCATTGCGGGCGCCTGGGATAACGACGCTCACGGCGGGATGGGCAAGGCAGAACGCCATAGCCGCTTGCGTGAGAGATTTCACCGGACCTCGCACCAGGAAGCGGAGGGATTCCACCTTTGCTAATTCCTTAGCGAAAAGATCCCCGGCAAAATTTCGCGCCCGGACATCCTCGCCCTGGAACCGCCCCTGGTCCGCCGGGGTGAGCTTCCCAGTGAGCAGGCTGCGGCGCAGCGGAGCGCGGGCGATCACACCAACGTTTGCCTTATGGGCTAACGGGAAAAGTTCCTTAGCAGGTTCTTGCACGAGCATGTTGTATTCTACTTGAACGGTATCCGACCGACCGCCCTTCACCGCGGCCGCGCCCTCCTCCATCTTATTGATGGAAACGCCGTAATAGCGGATCTTTCCTTCTTTCTTTCGCCGCTCCAGAAGATCCCAGACCTCACCGCGCTCGATTACCTCGACGTTAGGATTGTGCAGTTGGTAGAGATCGATATAGTCGGTCTGAAGACGTTTGAGGCTTTCGTCCATAACTCGGCTAATGTAGGCCGCGGAAAAATCGGTCTTGCCGCGGTTCGGCCCGACCATGATGTTTCCACCTTTCGTGGCCAGAATCACCTTGTCGCGCTTTCCCTTGAGGGCCTTCCCCAGCAACGTCTCGGAATAGCCGGCGCCGTAGGCATCCGAGGTATCGATAAAATTCACGCCGAGCTCAAGAGCGGCATCAATCGCGCCCAGTGACTCCGCATCGTCCATCGGCCCGAAGTGACCGGCGTGCACCATGGTCCCGAGCCCGATCACGCTCACGCGCAAGCCGGTTCTTCCAAGCGTTCGGTATTCCATTTTGTCTCCACTCTAAGGACTCATACCATAGGACAGACTTGCAGCGGTGTGCAACAGGCCGTTCGCTTTTAACCCCTTGGGACATTAACTTGACATCAGGACTAGGAGACCATACACTTCACCTTGGAATTTCCAACATTTAAAAGGAGAGCAGCCGATGCGGACGCGGTCTCATAGGCCCGGTGGAGCGGACGGGAAACCACAGCGAGTAGAGAAAAGAATCCGCGAGTGGGAGAAACAATATCCAGACATCTGGGTCCTGCTTGAAGTGACCGAAGAGTCCAATGGGGAACCCGTGCGTGGGAAGCTGATTGCCACGGCCCGCGATCCCGAGGAGCTGCATGAGACATGGAAGCGGCATCGCACAAAGGGAGTCCTCACGATGCTTACCTATGGCCCGCCTTCGGAGCCTGGACCGGCAGTGGTGGTGAGTGCCGCGTAACTGGGCATCCTTCGCTCCTTCTTCTCTTCCTGTAGTTGCCGTACGCATTGGAGGCACCATTGTCCGGGCGCTGGTGGACACAGGAGCCTCTCAGAGTTTGAGCGATCCCCGCCTCGTAAAACAGCTCGGCCTTTCTGAGGAAGGCTCCGGCTGGATTATCGGCATTGCTACCTCTTCCATCGAAGTCCCTCTTGTTTCTATTTCCGGTTTGTCTATCGGTCAGTGTTCTCTGAGACCTTTCAAGGCAGGAGTCATCGACCTCACCAGTCTTCGCATCGGCGCGCAACTCGTCCTCGGCATCAATGCTTTCAGTGGTTTTCGCCTTCAGTTCGATTTTGCAGAAGGAAAGCTGTATCTTTTGTCATAGCGCTCCGCGATTCCCCCTCTCGCCTTGCCTTTTAACCCTTCGACTTTCTTCCTGTTGCCTATTGCCTAATGCCTGTTGCCTTCTTAAAGATTTTGCCCTATTTTACGCGCAACCAACTTCGGCTGGGTTCCCCGATCCGGTCACATCTTTGATTCTCCATCATCGCCCGGACTGGCTCTATCAGCCGGACTTTTCGTTCCTATGGTTGGATGGACGGATTCGACAGAGAGGGTTCGGTGAAATGTGTGATTGCAAGACCCTTGAGACGCGATGAAGGGACGATGGCCGCAAGGCCTTCTCCTACTCTACTTGAGGCGGCGGGGGGCTGGAGACGGATTTACGGTGAGGCTAGTGAGGCACCGTCAGACGAAAGGGACGGCAACAGATAGGCACCACCTAAGAGATACCGCGCCAGTCCTCGACCCTACTGATTTCCGCAAGCGCACGGCTGTAGCGTTGGCGGTCAGGCTTGCATAAGTTCGTAGTCTCGCGCCTTGCTTTCACGTTTTCGTAATTCCGAAATGAGATAATATGCCGACAGGCCCGCAAGCCCGCGCTGTTAGCCGGGTACAAGCCGTAAACCGCGTTGTGCCCTCAGGAGCTTTTTTTGAACGATCTCCTTAAGCAGTTCCTGCACAAAATAAGCCCCTCGCCCCTTATGAACTAAAACGGCGGCCCGCGCCTAATGGTTGCAATGGTGGAAAGCTTTCCTTATCATAGAAAAGTTTGCTGAATCAAAAATAGCTGAGGGAATCTATCCAATGCTCGATTTTCTGCGCAAGCGAAAGAGATCCTGGGTCATCACGCTTTTTCTCATCATCATCGTGCTGGTCTTTATCTTATGGGGGGTGGGGAGTTATCTGAAAGATCCCAAGACGGAAAATATCGCGGAGGTCAACGGGGAGGTAATCAGTCAAAGGGAATTTGAAGTTCGTTATCAGAGGCTGATCGAGTTCTATCGGGGTCTGTTCAAAGGCGCCCTGACGCAAGAGACCATCAAAGGTCTCAACTTGAGAGGCACCATTGTAGAAGAGCTAATCCAGAAGCACCTCCTACTTCAAGAGGCCCGCAGGCTCGGGCTCGAGGTCGCTGACGAGGAACTCATGGAGGCGATCGGTGGCATCCCGGACTTCCAGGTCAACGGTCGCTTTAACAAGAATCGCTATCTCCAGGCCCTGCGCTCCAGCCAGCTTGCCCCAGCGCAATTTGAGATAGAGCGGAGAGAACAACTTACCATCCAAAAGCTCTACGACATCATTCAAGATAACGTTTACATCACGGATGCGGAACTGAAGGAACGATACCGCCTGGAACAGGAAAAGGTTAACTTCTACTTCACCCGTTTATCCGCGGGAGATTTTGCGTCACAAGTCCAGGTCACTGCGGATGAGACGAAGAACTATTATGAACGTAACAGGGAAGCCTTCAGAGAACCCTTGAAGGTTCAGGTAGAGTACCTGGTCTATCCCTTGGACCATTTCTCCTCACAGGTTCAGGTAAGCGAAAAGGAGATCGAAGACTATTACGGACTTTATCGCGCGACGAGATTTCATCAGCCTAAGAGCGCGCACCTCCGCCATATTCTCTTTCGTCTCCCTGTGGGCGCAGATCCAAAGCAAAAGGAAACCATCCGCTTGAAGGCAGAAGCAGTGCTTCAGGAAGCCTGGGCGGGAAAGGATTTCACGGAGTTAGCGAAGAAGTACTCGGAGGACCCGAGCGCGACCCAAGGTGGAGATGCGGGCTGGTTCACCCAAGGTCAGTTATTACCCCCTCTCGAAAAGGCCGCTTTTGCCCTAAAAAAAGGGGAGCTCAGTGGCGTGGTGGAGAGCACTTTAGGGTATCACATCCTTAGAGTGGAAGAGGCGAGGGAGGAAAAAACCAAGGGGCTCAAAGAGGCGAAAGAGGAGATCGTCCGCGCCATCAAGGCAGAGCGGGGGAAAAGCGAGGCCGCCAAGGCGGCGGATGCGAACCGGGAAAAGGCGATATCGGGAACAGACTTTTTCCAGCTGGCTAAAGAGAGAGGGATCCCTTTGAAGATGAGCCCCCTTTTTTCCAGTTTTGATGTGCTGCCGGAAGTGGGTGCGGTGGAAGAGTTTAACAAGACGGCTTTCTCGCTTGCCCTTAAAGAGCTCAGTCCTGTCATCGAGGGGCCCAAGGCCTATTACCTCCTGAGAGTCAGGCAGAGAAAAGAACCCTCGATCCCTCCCCTGGAAAGCGTCAGGCCCGATATAGAGAAGAGGCTCAAAGAGGCGAAGGCTTTAGAGCTCGCATCCCAAAGGGCCAATGCGTTACTCGGGGAGCTTAAAAAAGTCAAAGATATTAAAAAGCTTGCTGCCAGTCATGGTCTGACCGCAGAAGAGACCGGCTGGTTTGTTCGTAGTGCTCCAGAGATCCCGAAAATCGGCGCCCTGCAGGAAGTCAAACCTGGCGGGATATCCATTTCCCAGCGCCAGCCTGTCCCTGATCGGATCTATAGCCAAAAGGCCAATCTCTACCTTTTTGCTTTCAAAGAAAGCCAAGAGGCAGATATGGAGCGTTTTGAAAAAGAGAAAAGTCAGCTTCTGGCACAGGCCCTGGCAGAAAAGAGACAAAGGGTGGTGCAAAAATTTGTCGACAGCCTCAAGGCCAAAGCGCGCGTCGCGGTCAATTCCCATTTCCTCGAACAGAGTTGATGCTCAGGATAGAGCAATTTGTCTAGGGGCCAAAGCGGATGCGGATTTTGCTTCTCAGGCACGGGGAAACCGATTGGAATCTTCAAGGACGTTGTCAGGGTGTTACTGACTTGGATTTAAATGAGCGGGGAAGACAGCAGGCAGTGGAGGTTGGGAAATACCTCAGCGGTGAGAAGGTCGACGCGATTTACTCAAGCGATCTTAAAAGGGCGCTTCAAACGGCCGAGGCCATCAGGCAGTTTCATGACCTGGAGATAACGGTGGATAGGGACTTTTGTGAGCTTAACCATGGGGAGTTAGAGGGGCTGACCTTCACCGACATTCGCTCCTTTTATCCTGATTTTCTTACGAGGTGGCGGAGCGAGCCGGCACGACTGATCGTCCCAGGAGGAGAACGGCTCTTTGACGTGGAACAGAGGGTTTGGAAAGGGATAGAGCGGATTGTGAGCTCCCACTCCGCCGATGAAAAAGTCGTGGTGGTGAGTCATAACTTCCCTATCCTCGCTATCCTCTGTCGCATCACGGGAACCCCCCTCAATGATTACCGCGCCTTCCGTGTCGAACCTTGCCGCCTCAACCACATCAGTTATGACCACAGAGAGGGATGGCAGATCCTCCAGATTAACGTATGGGCTACGCCAGCCTGACCCCGCAAAATAAGGAGAAAGTCCTGTAAACAAGCCATCGGTCTTAGGACCTTCTTTCCCTTTTGACCTTGCTCGTCGGCTCTTAAATTTTGCCATTTTACGACATCGTTTCGTTAAGTTGCCGCAGTGCGGCATCCGGCCGCCCTTTTTTCCTAAGAAAACCGCCCGGAACAGTTGGCGTGGCATTTGCATTTCACCCTAGGTCTGACAAGGAGATGGAGATCGATGGAAAGCCTCCATGGATTGGTATTTTCTCAACTTGATATCCCAACCTGGCAGATTCTTATCTATATCGGCCTGAACAGCCTCTTCATGCTAAGCCGCAGGACTAGATTCTGCCTCATGACGACCTATCTCTTCGCGCTTTACTGGACTTTTCATCTATTCCGGCTCTATTGGCTATCCACTGCCCAGGGTGATTTCCTGGTTCTCACCGCCTATATCCTATTCGGTTTTACCCTAGTCGGGCTCTTGCTGTACGCCTTCTTCTTTTTCAGTGAAAGGTATCACTTCCCAGGTTTCTCAAGCTATGAAATCGGCAGGCTTCAAAGGACTCTCCTGAAACGAATCGACCAGATGGAGACGGCTGTTTTGAAGGCAGAAACTAGGGCTGTCAATGAAATACGGCAGTTCGAAGAACTCAAGCAGAGGATAGAAACAAAGATTGGTCCATTAGAGAGCCAAGTTCAGAAGGTGGACGAGGTTCTTGGCCAAAGAGAGTTTGCAGTTCAAGGGCTTGAAAAAGGGCTGCTAGCTCAGCTCCACGATCTGGAGGATCAGCTGAGGGAAAAAGAGAAGTTATTACAATCACGGGACAAGGAGATTCAAGAACTAAGGTCAGAGGTGGAAGAAAAGTCTGCGAAGCTTCAGGTCCAGCTCCAGGAAAGAAAGGAGGAGACCAGTAGAGGGCAGGCATCTTGGAAAGAGACCGAAGAAGATTTGCATGCCGCAATTCGTGATTTGGAGCGTCAATTAGGGGAAAAGGAGGCTTTATTACTGGCGCGCAACAGGGAGATCAGGGATCTTCATGCTGAGTTGGAGGAAAAGCCTGGGCTTTTGGATGGCCAGCTTCAGGCATTGCGGGCTGAGTTTGCCGAGAGAGAATCCTTATTCAAGGAAGGGGAAGAAAGGTTGCCGGCTAGGGTCCATGGCTTGGAAGAGGAACTGCGAGAAAGAGAGGCTCAGTTAAAAGAGCGTGATCAGGAGATTCAAAATCTAAGGTCTGATTTGGAAGCTAAAGTTGTTTGGCTCCAAGGCCGGATATTGGAGAAGGAGCAGGGCAATGGAAAGCAAGAAGCTTCATTTGCGGCGATAGAAGAAAAGCTGAACGGGAGGATTCAGGATCTGGAGGGTCAGCTCAGAGAAAAGGAGAATTTTTTGCAGGCGCGGGATCGGGAAGATGATGCTCTCAGATCTGAGCTGGAGCAGAGGGTTTCGGAACTGTACCCCCTTCTCAAGGAAAAAGAGGAAGCCGCTAAGGCGCGAGAAAACTCATTTCTGGAGAAGGAGGAAAAGTTAGCCGCCAGAATTCATGATTTGGAAAACCAGCTCAAGGAAAGGGAGCACCGGCCGCCAACGCACGATGGGGAGGTTAAGTCTCTGTCGCCGGATGCTGATCTAAAGATTACCTCGTTGCAGGCCCTGCTAAAGGAACAAGAAGAATCTTTTGCCCGAAGGGCGGCCTCGTACAAGGAGGTGGTCGAAAGTCTCACTGACCAAATCCATCAACTGGAGCATCAACTGAAAGAGAAGGAAGGCCTGTGGGAGACGCACGAAGAAGAGGGTAAGAAAAAGCAGGCAAAACGTTCCCGCGCAAAGGGGAGCACAGAAGAGCAGGCCAAGGATCTTCAAGATAACATAGAGACGGGGTTGAAAAAGATCCGGGACGGGCTTAGAGAGGGAGAGAGACCTCCACGATAAGTTAGGGGTTAGCCCAGAATGTCCAATCCACATGCCCCCATCAGGTGTCAGCCCGCTCCGAGACTTGCTCTTGAGATTGGCGGGGCTCCTCCTCCCTGGGGGCTCAACCACATCACCTACAACCCTCCCTCCTCTGTCAAAAGAAAAAGCTTGATTTAGAAGACGGGTTATCCTAACATCCACCCCTCAAAAGATTGGGTTCAGGAAGGGGGAGGTCATGGGCCAACCAAGAAGAAAGAGGAAAAAGTCGACAGAGACGCTAGCCCATAGGGTAGGAAAGGTTGAGTTGACACTCGAAAGAATAGAATCCCAGCTGAGGCAAAACGAATCCTGCCTAGAGGGCTGGTCTCAACAAGCTGCACAGTTAGAACAGAGTATCTCCAACCAGTTGATCGATCTGCAAAACCGGATCAGAGAGATAAAGGCCACAGGGCTTCATCCTGACGGCCTTATCCAACTTGAGGAGGGAACCGCAGTCAATCTCGAAGAGTTGGAGAGGAAAATGGAGGAGAAGTACTCTCTCTTGACTGCCAGAGAGAGAGAACTCCAGGATCTCGAGAAGAGAATGTCAGCGGTGCTGGAGAACCTGAGGGCCGAGATCAAAGAGAGGGATCTTCTCCTGACTGCCAGGGAGATCGAGATCAAGAGTTTTAAACAGACCCTTGGGTCAAGGGTTGAGGAGTTGGAGACCCTCGCAAAAAGACAGTCGGGGAGGGAGAGTAAGGCGACCCGGCTGGTATCTTTCCTTGTCGATATAGGGAAAAAACACTAGCAAAGGATATCTCAAGATTGGGTTTTTGACTCTGAGAGAAGGAGGGCGAAAAAGGACTCGCGGGGCTCCTCCAAAGAGTCAGAAAAATTTCCAAAGTGACAATAATGAGGTAAGGAATGGTCCGTTATTCAGTGGGCTCTGACGTCTCTGTCCGTTCCGAGACTTGCTCTTGAGATTGGCGGTCCAGCCACCATCCCAATAACGTAAGCGCCAACGCCAGCAGACCAGGCACAAGCCAATGGAGGATGGAGGCCCATGGTTCGATCCACACGTGGACTATCTTGTCCTTAACGATCATCTCCCCCGCCACCCAACCAAGGATTCCTCCGCCGATCCAGACGATCCATTGAAAGCGGTTCATGAGGCGGGCGAGGAGCCCACTTCCCCAGATCACAATTGGGATGGAGAGGCCGATACCGAAGGCCACCAGGACGAGGTCCCCGCGGGCCGCCGCCGCCACCGCTAAGACATTATCGAGGCTCATAATCAGGTCCGCCACGATAATGACCCAGACCGCCTCCCACAGCGTAGTCCCGTGCCGCACTTTTTGGTTTTCTTCTCCCCCTTCTTGACGGACCAGCTTGATAGCAATCCAGATTAGAATTAGCCCTCCAACCGCTTCGAGAAAGGGGACCCGCAGCAGCTGCGAGACGATAGCGATAAAGATAAGCCGGAGGGCCACTGCGCCGAATGTCCCCCAGATCCGGCCAACGAACTGCTGCCGTGGTGGTAGGGTGCGGACCGCCATGGCGATGACAATGGCGTTGTCGCCGGCCAGGCTTAGGTCGATAAGGACAATGCCGAGCCAGCGAACCCAAAACTCAGGATTCAACAAAGAGTCCATAGTCCTTCCCGAAATCCTTCCCGATGTCTATTGACAGCGCAGGGTTACTCATAGCCAAAAATGGAACTCTTTGCCAGAAAAAAAATAGGGTTATTGCCGGGGGGTGTTTTGGAGTGGAGAAGCACGAGCAATAGAGCAATGGAACAGAGGACCGCATTGTATGTACTCTCTCCGCCTATGGCGGATCGAATGCTCCAATACTCTAAATTTTTGCTCCGCAAAAATTTGGTGGAGCCGAGGGGATTCGAACCCCCGGCCTTCGCGTTGCGAACGCGACGCTCTCCCAGCTGAGCTACGGCCCCACAAATCACTTGTTGCTAATTACCGTTCGCAGATACTCTTTCAGTGCCTCCTTAAGCTCCGCTCTTTTCAGAGCGTAAGCCACGGTTGCCCGGACGAAGCCTAACTTATCCCCGATATCGTAATGTTCTCCCTCAAACTCGTAGCCGTAGACTTTCTTCCGGCGCGCGAGCTGGGAGATCCCGTCGGTAAGCTGGATCTCTCCCCCTTTTCCGGATGAGACTTTCTCCAAAAAAGAGAAGATCTCGGGCCGGAGAATATAGCGCCCGATAATGGCCATGCGCGAGGGCGCTTCTTGGGGACGCGGTTTCTCTACCATGTCTTCCACTTCATAAAGCCTGTTGCTTAGCTGTTTGCCTTGAACTATTCCATACTTCTGCACCTCTTGTTCCGGGACACGCCGTAAGGCTATCACCGACTCTTTCTTTTCCTCGAAAATTTCCACGAGCTGCCGCATGCAGGGAACAGACGCATCAATCAAGTCATCCGACAGGAACACGGCAAACGGCTCGTCTCCCACCAAATCACGCGCACATAAAACTGCATGGCCCAAACCCAGAGGCCTTTTTTGCCTCACGGAGACTACTTCGATCATCTCTGCGATTCGCCGCAGATTCTTCACCGTCTCTGTTTGTCCTCGCCCCTCGAGCACCTGCTCGAGTTCGGGAGCCTCATCGAAATGATCCTCAATGCTGTCTTTCCCTCTTCCCGTGACGAAGATAACCTCGGAAATTCCTGAATCCACCGCTTCCTGAACCACGTACTGAATGGCCGGAATATCCACGATAGGCAGCAGCTCCTTGGGTACTGTTTTGGTGGCCGGGAGGAAGCGGGTGCCCAAACCCGCTACTGGAATGACAGCTTTTTTAATCTTCATGCGCACAGAGGAAAATCAGACGAGCCGCTTGTCTTTCTTTTCTTGGACTTCTTGAGTCGATTTGCAGTCTATGCACAGCGTGGTCACGGGTCGAGCCTTCAAACGGGCGATGCCGATCTCTTCGCCGCACGATTCGCAAACCCCGTATTCTCCCTCTTCCAACCGCCTCAAGGCCTCTTGGATCTTGAAGATGAGCCTCCGCTCCCGATCGCGGATGCGGAGGATAAAATTGCGGTCGGCCTCCAGAGAGGCGCGGTCGGTGGGGTCTGGGAAATTTTCATCTTCGTCCATCCCCTCCACCGTTTTACCGGCCTCGGAAAGGAGCTCCTGCATGCGCCGATTCAGAAGTCGACGGAAAAAATTTATTTCCTTTTGATTCACCAATCCTCTTACTTAGAGGACAAAAATTTGACTCTCGATCTATAACACTAATGTGTTGTTATGTAAAATCATTCGCCGTCTGTTGGCGACGGCTCCTCGGCCTCTAGGAGAGGGGAAAGGGGAGATCTTCGTCGTGGGTTTACTCCCAATAGAGACTGGGACGCGGGTGCGTGAGGATAAATATTTCCGTAGGCTTAGGAAGCGTCGAGCGATTGAGGAGTAGTTGCGAATCCTTGATCCGGCGGATGGGATAGCGATCCCCGACAAAAGCGGCGAAAAGATCGGCCTGGCGCGGCACGTCGTAATGCATCGGAATCACAATGGGGGGGCGCACCTGCTCGATCACCTTGAGCAGATCCTCAAATCCCAGATTGGTCATGGCATCGATCGGCGTCATCATAACATCAATCCTCTGCAGAACCTTTTCTTGCTCGGGGGTCAGGAGATGACCCATATTACCCAGGTGGGCAAGGCAGAGGCTTCCCATCTCGTAGATGAAAATCGAATTCGCTACTCCGGCATACACCAGTCCCCGTCGGCTCGGGAGGTTGACGATCGTGATGTCTTTTACGCTTGTTCGTATAGGGTTCCAAGTTTGCCGCAGCGTGATGCCTCTGAGAATCAGTGGATTACCGGACACCGCTCCCACGTTGTTGTGGGTAAAGTGGTCGTTGCTTACGGTCACCGCGTCGGCCTGGATGCCGGGCGTGACGTTGAAGTTGGGGTCCGTCACCACTTTGGTTTGGCTCCCCGAATGTATGAGAAAGCTCGAATGACCGAACCACTGGACGAAATAGTCGCCCAATCGGGGAGCGCGCCCTGAACGGATCTGGACCAGATCACGTCCTTGGCCCAGCAAGCGGACCAAAGAGGGATTGCAGATCGCATGGGCCACATGCTTGAGTGGCAGAAGGAAGAATCCCGCTAGGAAGGCTATGAAGCCGCGTCGTTTCATCTTTTCTCCTCGATAATCAAGGCGGTAAATCCCATGATTTTAGTCTCCGGCCACTTCCAGCCATTTTTGGGCAGGCCCGCCTTGAGACATGTTTGACACAGAAAAGTCTCCATATCCCAGCCGTATTGGATGGCCACTTGGGGGAGCAAGACCCCTCGGTTCTCGCCGCTTGTTATATGAAGGCCGTGTTTCCCGGCCTCCAGGGAAAGCGGATCTTGCACTAACTGTAAGGGCGAAAGAACGGAGATTTCAATGCCGATCTCCGCAAGCTCGGATGCTCTCACTGGGGAGACCCTGGGATCACGTGAGGCGGCCGCCTCCGTCATCTCGCTAACGGTCTGATACAAAGGACGCGTCGGAAAACAGGTCCCGATGCACCCTCTCAGCTCGTCTCCCTTATGGAGGCTCACAAAGGCGCCGTAATTGGAGGTCAGGAGATACGGATCTTCGATCGTCTCGGTTTGCTTGGCTGTCTCCCGGACGAAACTCTCCAGTGTCCGGCGGGATAATTCCATGAGGCGCTTCTGGGATGAAGGAGGAATGTGGATGCTCTCCATCTTTTCTCCTCCGGGGTTGAGCAGAGTCTATCTCTGGCTTGCTCGCTTTACAACGATGGACTGAAGGGCGTCGATTCCTTAGCGCGCTACAACTTTTTTTTAACGACTTCTTTTCATGGATTCCTGAACGTAACCCGATTTTTCCAGCCGCTCCACGAAAGAATTGTCGACTAGATCGGCGGCTTTGAGCTTCGCCATGCGGGGATTAACCCTTTGCAAGGCATCGATCATATTCTGAACCCCCGCGAGCGGAGCGTAGGGAACCTTGGTCTTCGCATGGATTTCCAGGGTCGCGTTGTACATGCCCTGGATGCTTTCAGGCGTAGTGAGCCTCAAGCGCCGTGCGAGCACGCTCTTAACTGCCCTTTCATTGGCTGGGTTAGGCAAAAAGGCTAAGCCATCGATCGTGCCCTTGAGAAGGGAGTCCACGATCTGCGGATTTTCCCTGAGAAATCGCCGTGAAGTGACGATGACCGTATTCGCGTAGGGGACGTCCATCTTGGTCATGTCGAGCATCATTGTGAGCCCCTTCTCCTTTGCCGCTTGTGCGAATCCGGGGTCCAAAGCTGTCGCATCAATCCTACCGCTGACCAGGGCCGCCACTCTCTCCGGCTGTTGTCCGACCTGGATGATCGCAATCTTCTCTCGCGTCGGATCCAGGCCAAGATGTTGCAACGCCACTTCAGCCGCAAGGTGACTGCCCGAGCCAAAAGTGCTGATGGCGACTCTTTTCCCTTTCAGATCTGCGGCCTGGCGCACCTGGGGCAGAACCCAAAACTGATAAGGGAGAATATGAATCAACCCCGCCACAATAACGAGGTCCGCTCCCGCTCCGACGGCGCCCGCTGTGGGACCCACGCTGGTCGAGGCCAATTTGGCCTCCCCCGCGACCAATGCCTGCGACGTCACCGATCCGCTTCCGGTAAAAACAGAGGTGACGTCGAGCCCGTGCTTTTTAAAAAGGCCCTGCTCTTCAGCCAGCCAAATGCTCGCGTGCGTGGATATCAATCCTGCATGGGCGACCAGAAGTTTCTTCGGCCCTTCCTGCGCCCAGCCGGGATGAACGAAAGTTCCCAGCGACAAAATAACCAGGCACATTGCTAAGATTTTTTTGTTTCGCATCTCTCACTCCTCTTTCTTACCATTGGCGGAACCGTTTCCGAATCCAGTTTTTCCGATGATGAGCCCGACGGCTTCCTTTTGCTTTCGGCTATCTGCAGAGCCAACAAGGCCATAGCTCTGGCGTCCTTCTGCCCTACTTGAGGGAGCTTGTCAAGGATTTCCGAATCTGACATAAGGCAGATCTAAATAGAAAGCCTCCAGGCGGATATTTTCCGGTCAAGGGGGCGCCCGAAAGAGGGTGGATGAATGGAAGAGGCCAAAGAGAAATTTGATGTGGTCGTGGTAGGCAGCGGCAATGCCGGGTTGTGCGCAGCCCTTGCAGCGCGGGAACGCGGAGCCTCGGTTCTCCTGATTGAGAAAGCGCCGGAAGAGTGGCGGGGGGGCAATTCTTTCTTTACCGGCGGGGCACTCCGCTTTGCTTTTCGCGGTCTGGACGATATCAGGACGTTGATCCCTGATCTGTCCGAAGCGGAGCTTCAGTCGATTGAAATCGAGCCCTACGACGAGGACCAATTCTACCACGACATGTTGCGAGTCACGGATTACCTAACCGACGCCGATCTTTGTTTGACTATGATCCGCGGCTCCCTTTCTACCATGCAGTGGCTCCGTACCAAGGGGGTGAGATGGAACCTCTCCTTTGGCCGTCAGGCGTTCCGGGTTGGCGACAAGTTCAAGTTTTGGGGGGGACTCGTGGTGGAAGCTGTTGGGGCAGGCGCGGGCCTGGTAGGTTCCCTTTTTGACAGGGCTAAAAAGGACGGAGTTGAGATTCGGTATGTCTCCAAGGCGACCCGTTTGCTGACAGATCGCGCGGGCAAAATTGTGGCAGTTGAGGTCCGGAGGCCCGAAGGTCCCTATGAGGTTAGAACCCATTCTGTGGTGCTGGCATCGGGGGGATTCGAGGCAAACGCCGAATGGCGCTGCCGGTACTTAGGTCCGAACTGGGAACTCGCCAAGGTTCGGGGCACACCCTATAACACCGGAGACGGGATTAAAATGGCGCTTGACATCGGGGCTCAGCCTTTCGGCCACTGGAGTTCATGTCATGCAGTGGCCTGGGATCTCAATGCCCCTCCTTATGGTGACCGTAAAATCGGCGACCTATTCCAAAAACATTCATACCCTCTTGGGATCGTCGTCAATATCAATGGAGAAAGATTTCTCGACGAAGGGGCAGATTTTCGCAACTATACCTACGCAGAATATGGACGTTGGATCATAACGCAGCCCAAGCGCGCCGCGTTCCAAATTTTCGACTCAAAAGTAATCTCGCTTCTGCGTGACGAGTATCGCATACGCGAAGTCACCAAAGCCGAAGCCCATTCCGTCGAAGAGCTGGCAAAAAAGTTAGAAATCGACGTTGATGGACTGGTTGGAACCATTCGGGAGTTTAACGCCGCAGTCCAGCCAGGTGTGTTCAATCCTGCTGTCCTAGACGGGAAGAAGACGAACGGGATTACTCCGCCTAAGTCCAATTGGGCCTTGCCAATAGATTCACCACCTTTTGTAGGATATGCGGTGACTACTGGAATTACTTTCACGTTTGGTGGGCTCCGCATAACTCCGAACACAGAAGTCCTGGATATGGAAAACCACCCTATTCCGGGACTCTATGCTGCCGGGGAACATGTAGGAGGACTCTTTTATTTTAATTACCCGGGTGGTTCCGGGCTGATGGCAGGGGCAGTCTTCGGTTGTGTTGCCGGTGCGGCGGCGGCGGCCAACGTCGTTGTCAGTCGCGGAAGGTAAAAAAAATAGTAGAAGCCGCCAGATTCCGCTGATGCAGTCAATACAACTAACGGTGAAGATGATCGCTAAAGCCTTATAGCTACTTCGCGTGCTTCTCGAACCAGGCGGCCGCCTCGGCGGGCTTGATCGCTTCCTTCCCCTTGCTCCAGCCTATCGGACAGACCACGCCGTTTTTCTTATTTTCCTGGAACGCGTCCAAGAGGCGCACGACCTCATCGACATTGCGCCCGATCGGCAGGTTGTTGATCTGAATGGCTTCAACAGTCCCTTCGGGATCGATCAGGAAAAGACCCCGCACCGCTACGCCGGATGCTTCCTGCAGCACGCCGTAGTCGGCGCTCACCTTCTTGGTGAAGTCCGCGAGCAAGGGATATTTGCATCCCTCGATCCCGCCCTTTTTACGAGGGGTCTGCAGCCACGCCTTATGGGAGAATTTGCTATCTGTGGAGACCGCCACGACTCCAGCATTGCGCTGCTCGAACTCCGGCAACCTGTCGGAGAATTCATTGATCTCCGTGGGTCAGACGAAGGTGAAGTCGAGCGGATAGAAGAACAGGACCAGCCACTTCCCGCGGTAATCTTTCAGCGATACGGTTTTGAAATCTCCCTTGACGACGCCATCGAGCGCAAACTCGGGCGCTTTCTCACCAACACGAACAGACATGAAATTTCTCCTTTCGACCTTATGTTATGCGATCATTCCTTTATAACCAAGGTGGTTGTTTGTCAAGGGATACGGGGCGCATACACAATGAACTTTTTTTGCCCCCGCTATTCTGCTATCTTCTTTAGAAAATTCTACTAGGAAAAGAGATGGGCCAATGATTTCTATCGACGAATTCAGGAAGCTGGATCTTAGAGTGGCTATAGTAAAAAAGGCCGAGCCTCACCCCAATGCCGACAAGCTGTTGGTTCTACAGATTGACCTGGGTTCCGAAGAGCGTCAGATCGTTGCGGGCATCAAAGCACACTACACGCCGGAAGAATTAGTCGGGAGACAAGTCATCGTTGTGGCGAATTTGGAAACAGCCAAACTCCGTGGCATGGAAAGTCAAGGGATGCTGCTGGCCGCCTCAGACGGCGACCGCATTGTGATTTTAACTCCTGAGAAGCAAATCAACCCAGGGGCTAAGGTCTCCTAAGGCTACCTGGTAGGTAAGCCGAAGATCTCGGCGTAGAGTTTGCGCGCCTCCGCGATATCTTCTACCAATCCAACGATCTCCACCTTCCACTCCTTTTTCATCAATTCGGGCGGTATGGGTGGCACGTCGGATCGTGCAGGAACACGCCCCTCGTCCCGGACCTTGGTCTGGCCTTCTTTGGAAAGAATGAAATCCATAAAGAGACGAGCGGCGTTGGGATGCTGGCCATTCTTTGCAATGAGTCCTACCAAAAGGTGGATTAATACCGGTTCAACGGCCACCCAGTTTATCGGCGCTCCCTTGTCCTTGATCTCCTGCGCCCGGTGGGCGTAGACCTCCACGGTGACGGCGAACTCACCAGCAGCGACCAGCTCGGCCTGCGCGGTGCGGCCGCGACGGAAGACCGGTCCCTGGGCCTTGAGTTTCCTCATGAACTCCAGCCCCTTTTCCCGCCCGCGCACTCGCAACTGCCCTTCGAACCACTCATAGAGCTCCGTGTCCATGGAGATCTTCCCTTTCCAAAATGGTTGCAACAGATCGTCGTAGGATTTGGGGGCCATGTTGGGAGGGACCAGCTCGGTATTGTACATCATCGTTGAGTTGTTCAAGACCAGGGCGGTCCAAAGACCCTCCTTGTCCTTGAATTCGTCGCGGAAAAATTTTCTCTCCGGGGACTGATAGGGCGCCACCAACCCCTTTTTGAGGATCTCTTTGGCGTAAAGCATAAGAGGACCTGCCACGTCCCACAGGTGGCGGCCGGTCTGCGCCTCAGTCAAAACGCGGCTGGCGATAGCGGTGCCGCCCACTCGGACCAGCTGGGTTTTGATGAAGGGGTATTTTTTCTCGAAGGCGTCCAGCCAGGGCTTGCTCTCGCCGATATTGAGGTTGGTATAAAAAGAGAGCTCCTTTTCCTGTTTGGCTTTTTCGATCAAGTCAGCTTGAGCGGCGCTGACCTGCTCTACAGGAAAGCTGAAGGCCAGCAGGAAAAACAAAAGTGGCAGAGATTTTTTCATCTGTCTTTTTCTCTTTAGCCCCAGGACAAATTCAGGCACATCTGCCTTATCAAAATTGGTTAGCATGGGCAAGCGCGCATCCCTGCCAACGTCGCCGCATCTTTACATCAGAGGGCAGATTTGTTATGGCCAAGAAGTAATGCTTCGTAACCCTCGCCCATTTTGATGACGCCACTTCCCAAAGGACGCCCTACCTTTTGCTCCATTGACCTTGAAGCCTTACGCTGGAACTTCCGACAAGTGAGAAAAAAAGTTGGCCGGCCAGTCAAAGTCCTCTCCGTAGTGAAAGCCAATGCCTATGGTCATGGGGCCGTGCAGGTGGCGCGGGTGTTGGAGGATGAGGGAAGCTATGGCTTTGGTGTTGCAACCTTGGAGGAAGGGATCGAGCTAAGGAAAGGAGGCCTTCAATCCCCTGTTCTCATCCTAGCCGGGATCTATCCGGAACAGATCGAAGAGTTGCTAGAGTATCATCTAACCCCTACCATCTGTGGGGTAGAAGCGCTGCGCCTTCTGGAGGGACTGGCACGGAAGCGCGGGGTCTCCCTTCCTTTTCATCTCAAGGTGGACACGGGAATGGGACGGCTCGGTTTTCTTCCTTCAGAGATCGATTCTTGGATTCCCGAGTTAGCGGAGATTAAGGCGCTGAAGCTGGAAGGTGTCTTCTCTAACTTCTCCCAGGCCGAAAGAGCCGATGGAAATTACACGCAAGGCCAGGTCGAGACCTTTAAGAATGTGGTCAAGGGGCTTAAGGCCCAGGGCCATCATCCTCGCCTCATCCATCTTGCCAATAGCGCCGCAGTGATCGCGCTGCCATCTTCATACTTCACTATGGTTCGTCCAGGTCTCGTGCTGTACGGCATCTATCCTTCGCGTGACATGGCGCGGCGACTGAGCCTCAAACCGATTCTAACTTGGAAAACCCGCATTCTCCAACTCAAAAGAGTGCCCAAAGGCGCCGGTATCAGCTACGGTCGAACCTTTGTGACTAAGAGAGAGAGCCTGATCGCAATCCTGCCAGTAGGATATGCGGACGGTTGCCACCGGCTTTTGTCGAACCGTGGGACCGTGCTGGTTCGGGGAAAAAGGGCGCCGATCGTGGGGCGGATCTGCATGGATTTGACTATGATAGATGTTACCGATATACGGGGAGTCAAGCAGGGAGACGAAGTAGTTCTTCTGGGCGAGCAGGGAGCGGATCAGATCTCTGCTAACGAGATGGCGCGTTGGGCAGAGACCATCTCTTACGAAATTCTCACTTCTATTAGCGCGAGGGTTCCTCGCATTCATCACAGTTCAAAGGAGGAATAAGCAGCCGTGGCCAAGGTTCAAAGGGCCCTAATCAGCGTTTCCGATAAGAAAGGGATTGTCGAATTTTCCCGCGGGCTGTCGGAGTTGAGGATTGAAATTGTTTCTACTGGTGGGACTGCGGCGCTGCTGCGCCAGAGCGGCATCGCAGTCAAAGATGTTTCTGAGATTACGGGTTTTCCGGAGATGATGGATGGCCGGGTGAAGACCCTCCATCCCAAGATCCACGGCGGCATCCTGGCCCTCAGAAATCATCCTGAGCACGTTGCCCAGATGAAGGCCCAAGGGATCCTACCCATAGACTTAGTGGTGGTGAATCTCTATCCCTTTGAGGCGACGGTCGCGCGGGGCGCCCCCTTTGCGGAGATTGTGGAGCAGATCGACATCGGCGGTCCCTCGATGGTGCGTGCCGCGGCGAAAAACCACGGGCATGTGGCTGTGGTCGTGGATCCGGCCGACTATGACCTGATCTTGGCGGAGCTGCGAGACAAAGGCGGCGAGCTCTCCGCTGAGACACGTTTTCGTTTGGTCTGTAAGGCTTTTCAGCACACCGCCCATTATGACGGAGCGGTCTCCAACTATCTGGACTCCCTGGATGAGAACAAAAAACCCACACCCTGGAGCCGGACCTTGAACTTCCAGTTCACGAAAATTCAAGACCTGCGTTACGGGGAAAATCCCCACCAGCAAGCGGCCTTTTACTCGAGCGATGAGAGCGGCAGCGTCTCGGTGGCGCGCGCCAAGCAGATTCAAGGGAAAGAGCTTTCCTTCAACAATATCTTAGATGCGGATGCAGCTTTAGGCACTGTTCTGGAATTTTCCGAGACGGCGGCCGTGGTGATCAAACATACCAACCCATGCGGCGCCGCGCTCTCGAAAAAGTCCCTTGCCGATGCCTTCCGCAAGGCGCGCGCCTCGGACCCCGTGTCGATCTTTGGCGGAGTGATCGGTTTTAATCGTCCCGTGGATGAGGAAACAGCGAAGGAGCTCAAAGAGATCTTCTTGGAGATCGTCATCGCTCCCAGTTTCACCGCGGAGGCAAAAGCGATTCTCTCGTCGTCGAAACGGCTCCTTAATATCCGCCTTCTTGAAGTCGATATGGGACTAAGGGATAAGGGCGGCTACGATCTGCGCCGGGTCAAAGGGGGGGTTCTGGTTCAGGAGTGGGACCGGGGATCTGTTGATGTTCGGAGCTGCAAGGTCGTGACAAAGCGCAAGCCAACGGAGGAGGAATACGAAGCCTTAGATTTTGGCTGGCGCATCTGTTGCCATGTGAAGTCCAACGCCATTGTCTTTGCCTCGCGTGACCAAGTCTTAGGCGTGGGGGCGGGGCAAATGAGCCGGGTGGATTCGGCCAAGATTGCGGTCATGCGCGCTCAAACTCATGGTCTTGATCTTAAGGGATCCGTGGTGGCATCGGATGCCTTTTATCCTTTCCGTGACGGGGTGGACGCTGCGGCGGAAGCGGGTGCGAAGGCGGTCATACAGCCGGGCGGCTCGATTAAGGACGAAGAAGTGATCGCCGCAGCCGACGAGCATGGCATGGCCATGATTTTCACTAGTATGAGACATTTCCGGCATTAGTACTTACGATCCCAGGTCAGATTGACATTGAGTGCCCAAGCGAATACTCTTTTCACATATGTTACAGCGCAGCTACAAGGTAGAATTTGAAACAGATCCCAAGACTAAACAGGTCACTGCTAAGCTTCCTGCCTTGAATCACACTGCCGATTTTGGTGAGACTGCGGAAGAAGCACTCGCCAATCTTAGAGAATTGGCAAGTGGTTTCATCGAGGTTCTGCTAGAGGAAGGGAAAGAAATTCCACCAAGCGACAAGACGGAAAAGGGAGGAGTCTTTCTGTCTATCTCCTTAGATGCAAAGACAGAGTCAAAGACGAAGAGGGCCCGAAGGTAAGCATGGCTGCCCGGCTGCGGCCAACCAAAGGCAGAGAAGTCCTCCGAAAACTCAAAAAAGCCGGGTTTGAAATCGTACGAATCAAAGGAAGCGCCTATTACCTAAAACACCCTCAGACAGGCAGGCTGACGTCGGTACACATCCACGGAAGTCGCGACATTCCGCTCGGAACATTAAGAGCCATAGTCATCGAACAGGCAGGGTTATCTCCTGAAGAGTTCGACGAACTTTAGTCTTCTATCCATTTCGTGACGGGGTGGACGCTGCGGCGGAAGCGGGCGCGAAGGCGGTCATACAGCCGGGCGGCTCGATTAAGGACGAAGAAGTGATCGCCGCAGCCGACGAGCATGGCATGGCCATGATTTTCACTGGCATGAGACATTTTAGGCATTAGAGGTGTCAGCCCGTTGCCTGTGTCCCTGCTTAGCCGGTTTCCCGCGGTATGTGCCGGGGACCGACTTCGCTTCTTTTTAGCAGACTCCCTAATGCTACAAAAACATCTAACGCGTTGTTATCGGATACTGTCCGCTCCAAAATCGCGATCCGGGTCCGGCCCGGCTTTTCTGATGGCTGCTAGAAGCGGGGAAGGGGGGCTGGCAAGAACGATCAGAGAGCGAATTTGCGTTCTCGGTGGCTGTAGCTCAAAAACAAATTCCTATCACTTCATTTTCCTTGACTTGACGCACGGAGGTCGGCTAACTTTTTCGCCAGTGCGTGACGACATCTCTGGAGGATCGGCATGACCATCAAGCGATACAGCGCGGGCATCCAGCGCGCCAAGGGGCTGTTGGAATTGGCGGCATCTTTGTACGACACTTCACTCTCATCCCAAACTCGGCGGGCAGCGGAGGGCGTATTGCAAAACGATTCGCGCGTTGGCACCGCGCTCAGGCTTTCGTTGACCGCCCGAACGAACGATCACGGCGTCTCGTTCTCCTGCGCCACCGGCGGCGCGCGCGAGATCGTCGCGGTGGCCCGAGGCGAGATTTCTTTGGCATGGGTCAACCCGTCGGTATTCCTGACGATGGCCTATCGGGGCAAGGGTCCGTTCCACAAACGCCATCCTCTGCGCGCGATCGCGGTTTTTCCCTCCCATGACGTGGTCGCCTTTGCGGTTCATGAATCGACCGGCATCACGTCCCTAACCCAAATTAAAAAGGAGCGTTTTCCACTAAAGCTTTCCACCCGGCGGGTCGTCCACGGCAATCCGAAGGAAAATTCCACGATGTTTACGGTGATGGCTGCGCTGCGCTGCGCCGGATTTACCATGGCGGATGTTCAGAAATGGGGCGGAAAGATTCAATTGACGACGCGCCCCAGCCATCCGCTGCGGCGCGCGACGATCGCAAACGGCGCGATCAACGCGATCTTCGACGAAGGGCTCAAGAGCTGGGGCCAAACCGCCATCGACAACGGTTTCCGCTATTTGCCCGTGGACGGTGTGGTTCTCAAAACCTTGGCCGCGATGGGCTACCGCACGGCGATGATGTCGAAACTCGGTTTTCGCGGCATGAGCGAAGACGTTTCGACTCTCGATTTCAGCGGCTGGCCGATGATCGTGCGCGCCGACATGCCGGACGCCGTCGCCTACGCGCTGTGCGAAGCGATCGAGAAGCGTAAGGATTTGATCCCCACGGACAACTATAAGCCGCTCGACATCGCCCAACTCTGCTCCAACGACGACGAAGCTCCTTACGACGTGCCGCTCCACCCCGGCGCCAAGGGATTTTACCGCGAGCGAGGCTATTTGAAATAGCAGCCTGCCTCAGCGGCTGTTATCGCTTTTCTTTAATCTGTCGGCTTGGTACAAGTACAGCTATCGGAGGCTCTCGCAGCGCTCATTCTCGAAACGTTCTTCTCCTTTTCTTAAGAGATTACCTTCGATCCAGCCTACAGCCAGCTAATTTAAGAGTCTCTTACCCCAATTGAGGGGTAGATGCCTAGCCTTATCTTTGGGCCGGGCTCCGGTTGACATAACTGCACGTTATCGGATACTCTCCGCCCCAAAAAGCGGGTACCGGGCTAGTCTGGTTTTTCTGATGGCTGCTAGAGGCGCTCGAACGCGGGCTGGCAGTTGGTTAGGGAGGCGATTTGACTTCTCAGGGGCTCACCTTCAGAGAGAACTTCCTATCATTTGAAAGTGATTTCTGGTCTTGGGGATGGCTATCCGGAGATATCGCTGGCGTTCAGCCGACTGGTTAGCTAGGACTAGCCTAAGACCAGACTGACTCCGCCAGGTACGATGGTCTCCTGCGGTGCCACGCTGTTTGGCGGCCCCGATCGCCAAGCCCGAACTAAGAAACGTTACGATCGAAAGGATCCGCGAAATGGGTAACGTCTCGACGGCGAACGAATCCAATCCCGAAGCGTTGGAATCGTATTTCAAGAAATACCCGGACGTTCCCAAGGAGACAATTCTCAAGCAACATCTCCTGAGCCTGGGTCATTGGTTCAGCGACGCCGCGCTCCAAGCCACGGCCGGCGCGCTGGTCAAGTCATATCGATTATTCTCTTATGATCTCGTTCCGATGGCCGATCTCAAGAGGGGAGAGCATCGGCGCGTTCCCGAGCACTTCGTCATCCTCAACGGGCCCTACGGGATGCGCCCCGTAGCGATTCAGACTTCTCTCTCCCCTCATTCTCCCTACCTGATCGATGTGGTCGACGGCCGGCTCGTACTGACGACGGAAGGGCGCGTACTCGCCGAAGTCCGGTACCCGAAAACGCCCGACTATTATGCGAAGAGTTTGCCCGATGGCACGCCCTATCATGAGATTGTGGCGTTCGGCACGTTCATTACGATCTTTCGCAATTGCCAATACTGGGGGGCGCGCGAGGAGTGTAAGTTCTGTGACATCAACGAAAATGCCCGCCAGATGAAATTGTCGCGCGATTTCACTCTGACCGCCCCGGTAAAATCGGTGCAAGATGTCGTGCAAGTCTGCGACGAGGTCGCGAGCGACGCCCGCAGGCTTGGCGTAAGCGCGCCCGGCTTCGTGCTCAGCGGCGGTTCGATCACCAAGACGCTGCACGGTAAGAGCGAAGTGGATTTCTACGAGGAGTACATTCGCGCCATCAAAGCGAGCGCGGCGAAGCCAAGAATCACCTTCGAGGTCAATGCCCGGCCGCGTGCCGAGGTGCAGCGGTACAAAGCCGCCGGTGTCGACAACATCCACTTCAACATGGAGGTGTGGGATAAGCGGCTCTTTGAATGGATCAATCCCGGCAAAGCCGAACGCGTCGGGTGGGACAACTGGGTGCGCTGGATGTGCGACGCGGTGGAAGTTTTCGGCAAAGGGAGCGTGCAGCCTAGCTTCGTCTCCGGCGTTGAAATGGCGCGTCCCCACGGGTATCAATCCGTGGCGGAGGCGGTCAAATCGACGAGCGCTGGCTTCGAATACTTGATGTCACGGGGGATTCTGCCGCGGCCGCAGCAGTGGCGGCGCGAGCCGTCGACGGCGCTATGCAAGGAGGCTGAGCAGCCGCCGGTGCCATTGGATTATTACGTGCTGCTCACACGCAATTGGTACGAGTGTTACCAAAAATATCGCTCGCAGTTGCCCCAGTTTGGCAAGCGCAAGGCTGGGCTTCTTGCCGAACGTAACTTGCTGGGTCCGGTTCACGGTGCCTACGGCGACTATGTCATGCTGAGCGAAAATCTATTTCCAGACGATATCGAAGAGCAGATCAATCGGCGCAGCGTGCCGTTCGAAAATCTCGAGGGGGGCGCAAGTGTTTCATGACATCTCAGCGGACATGCAACAGGTGATGCGCGCGCTCGAGGAACAGACGGCACGCGATCAACCGTCGCTTCGCAGTGTTTCCGTGGACGTCGGGCGCTGCCTTTCGCTCCTGGCGATGTCGGCGCCGCAGGGTGTGTTCCTTGAGCTGGGTAGCAGCGGTGGCTACTCCAGTCTGTGGCTGTCGCTGGCCGCCCGTGCGAGAGGTGTCACGCTCACGACGGTCGATCTCGATGAAAAGAAGGTCGCCTTGGCTCGTGAGAACGTCTCCCGCGCCGGCGCGGGAGGTTCGGTCCAGGTCTTTCATGGCGACGCTCTCGACTACGCCACCCGTTTCGAGAAGATCGCGTTTTGCTTCTCCGATATCGAGCCCCCGGAGTTCAACGGTAAGGTCTACGAGAAGGTGGTCCCGCGCCTCGTGCCCGGCGGATGGCTCGTCATCGATAACGTAACTTCCCCCCGCATCCAGACGGACCTTCTGAACCGCGCGCAAAGTGACACGCGAGTAGACTCCGTGCTCTTGCCCTTTCCAAAGGGAGATCTCATTTGCCGGAAGTGCTGAAGCCAGTTGACTCCGTTGACTTGCGGGAAGCGCATTGGGGGACATTAAAAACCAGGAGTATGAAAGAATGCCGAAATCTGACTCTTAACTCGCTGTCCGTTTTTTCGGGGCTACCTCAGGCTTTCCTTCCTAAATCTGTTATCATTAGGCAATCCCAGAGAATCTTTTTATCCATCTGACAGCGATTATGGTCACCAGAAAGAGGCAAAAACTGCTGCCGTTGATTTGTCCACGTTTGTGCCATATAGAACGAAAAGCATCATACACTTGGCCGTAAATCTCCATGAAAGTTCTAGTGATTGGTAGTGGGGGACGGGAGCATGCGCTGGTTTGGAAGATCAGCCAGAGCCCCAGAGTGGGAAAAATCTATTGCGCCCCTGGGAATGGCGGCATCGGCGAGATGGCGGAGCTGGTGCCCATTGGGCCGGAGGAGATCGATAAGCTTGCCGATTTCGCAACGAAGGAGAAGATTAATCTCACTGTTGTTGGACCGGAACTCCCGTTGACCCTGGGCATTTCGGATTTTTTTCAAGCAAGGGGGCTGAGGATCTTCGGCCCTGACCGGAAAGCAGCAAAGTTAGAGGGGAGTAAGGCCTTCGCGAAAGAGATCCTGAGAGAGAACCATATCCCTACGGCATCCTTTGACACCTTTTCAGACGCGACTTCGGCAAAGCGATATCTTATCGAGATGAAACCGCCTTATGTGGTCAAGGCCGATGGCCTAGCCGCAGGGAAAGGGGTCATCATTTGCTCTACCCAGAAAGAGGCTGAGGCTGCCATCGATGATATCTTGGTGCGCAAACTCTTCGGTCAAGCAGGCGAGAAGTTGGTGATCGAGGAGTTCCTTCAGGGGGAAGAGGCCTCCTTCATGGCATTGACCGATGGGGAGCACATTCTGCCGCTGGCCTCGTCGCAGGACCACAAGCGGGTTTTTGATGGGGACCGTGGGCCGAATACCGGCGGCATGGGTGCCTACTCTCCGGCACCGGTTGTCACCCCCAAGGTTCACCAACTAATAGTCGAACAGATCCTTAAGCCACTGCTAGGAGGCCTGAAGAAATTAGGGGTTTGCTATCGGGGTGTACTTTACGTCGGCCTCATGATTACCCAGAATGGACCGAAGGTTTTAGAATTCAACGCCAGATTCGGTGATCCCGAGTGCCAGCCGATCATGATGCGGCTTAAGAGCGATCTGGTACCTTTGTTGGAGGCTACGATTGAGGGAAGAGTGGATCAAGTCGATCCAGAGTGGCATCCGGATGCCGCCGTCTGCGTTGTCCTGTGCGCCAAAGGCTACCCCGGCTCCTACGAAAAGGGCAAGGAGATCCGGGGGCTAGAAAAATTAACGCGATGGCAGAGGGGTTTTGTCTTTCACGCCGGCACGACCAAAAAAGAAAGTCGCTTCCTAACTTCAGGAGGTCGGGTCTTGGGTGTCACCGCTTTGGGGAGCAATATTCAGGAGGTGGTGCGGGAGGTTTATCGCGCCATTGGCGAGATCGAGTGGGAGGGGATGTACTACCGTAAAGATATCGGGCAGAGGGCGCTGGCGCGCCAGTGATCGTATACTCGTTACTCGTGTATTCGTTAATCGTGGGGAAGCGAATAACGAGTCAACGGATCAACGAATAACGAAGCGGGAGGGCAGTGTGGAAAAGAAAGCTCGTCAACCTAGGGTGGGGATCGTGATGGGGAGCGACTCCGATCTAGAGGTGATGCGGGAGGCGGAAAAGCGCCTCGATTATTTCGGCATTCCCTATGAGACGCGCGTTCTTTCCGCCCATCGCTCTCCGCACAAGACCCAGGAATACGCGGTCTCTGCGGCTGCCCGGGGGATCGAGGTCATCATCGTGGGCGCCGGAGCGGCCGCCCACTTGGCCGGCGTGGTGGCTGCGCATACAGCGCTTCCCGTCATCGGAGTGCCCATCGATTCTTCCAGTCTAAAGGGGTTGGATGCGTTGCTCTCCACCGTGCAGATGCCCGCCGGCGTGCCGGTCGCGACCATGGCGCTCGGTAAGGCGGGCGCGGCGAACGCGGGTATCTTTGCTGCTGCCATACTTGCGTGCAAGGATTCACGACTCTCTGCCAAACTGGCGCGGCTCAAAAAGGAGATGGCCTCGGGTGTCGAAGAAAAAGACAGAAAACTCAGGAGAGAGAGGCAGAGGAGCTGAAGCTTTCTCCCGGGCCATCGACGCACTGAGGCGCGGCGAGGTCATCGTTTTCCCCACGGAGACCTTCTACGGTCTGGGTGCCGATGCCTTCGATGAAGCTGCTGTTGGGCAGGTCATCTCCCTTAAGGGTCGGCGTCCGGAAAGTCCGATCCCTATCATTGTCGCAGATGAGAAGATGCTTAAGGGCGTTGTCACCGAGGTCCCACCTGTTGCACAGAGGCTCATGGAGAGGTTTTGGCCCGGACCTCTCACGTTGGTCCTTCCAGCAAAAAAAAACCTTCCAGGGCCCCTTTTAAACCGTGACGGAGGGATAGGGGTCAGAATCTCAAGTCATCCACTGGCGACGCGATTGTCGCGCGAGTTGAGTCATCCCATTACGGCGACCAGCGCGAACTCATCCGGGAGAGAGCCGGCGCGAACCGTGGAAGAGGCCATGGATTATTTTTCCGGTAAGCTCGAAATCTTTCTCGACGGCGGGAGGCTGGAGGGTAAAAGGGGTTCCACAGTTGTCGAGATCGTTCAGGGTAAGTTGAGGATCATCCGGGAAGGGGAGATCGATCTACAAGAGCTGGAAAAAGTTTTAGCCGCAAAGCACTAGCAGGTTGCTGAAAAACTCCTGTTTGGCAATTTTTTTATACTCTCAAAATCACTGCACATGTTAAGATGGCTGCAATTGAAGCTTTGGGGGTATTGATGCGAGGAACACAGGATAGACAAGCGAGCATGCTGGCACTGATTTCGATTGAGTGCCGTAT
>Ga0209824_10000275_pt1 | contig 34198 bp, 31 predicted proteins | sample VDWuncwatermetaG_FD_184124 | JGI IMG/M metagenome (GOLD analysis project Ga0209824, IMG submission 184124) | Wastewater microbial communities from Netherlands to study Microbial Dark Matter (Phase II) - VDW unchlorinated drinking water (SPAdes)... ...
GTGCTAATCATCGGCGGTGATGCCGTGTCTTATGGGGCGGCAGCACCTTCCGGACAAACTTGGAAACAAATTTTTTTAAATGAAGTAAAAAATAAAATTGATCCAGAGCGGGTATTTTTTGTGGGCTTGCTGCCCTACGCCGATTATTTAAAAGTGCTGCAAATTTCCGCTTGCCATGTGTACCTCACCTACCCTTTTGTGCTGGGCTGGAGCTGCATCGAAGCGATGAGCGCGAGCTGCTTAGTTGTGGGCAGCACCACCCCGCCCGTGCAAGAGGTAATTGAGCACGGCAAAAACGGCTTGCTGGTTAATTTTTTTGATGTTGCAGCATTGAGTGACAGCGTCGTTGATTGCTTAGCCAGACCCACCCAGCACGCGCATTTACGTAGCGCAGCGCGCCAAACTGCCATCGAGCGATACGATCTCGCCACCGTCTGCCTGCCGCAGCAAATGAAATTTGTGTTGAGCTAAATATCCCTGACAAGCTACCTGCGCGCGGAACTTCACGCCCTGCTCATCCTCTTAAGCTGTTACAATTCACCTCTGTTTGGCATCAATTCACTTCGATCCCAAAGCAGAAAAGTTGTACCAACCGAACCGGGGGCGACCTGGCTTCGACGTGGGTGGCAAAGCAGTGTAGGGCATACCGAGGACCCGCAACCTCGTAAATCAGCTGGAAAAAAATAGTCGCAAACGACGAACGTTACGCTTTAGCCGCTTAGTCGGTTAGACCTCACACCCTGCTGTCCGTGGAGGGGCTCAAGGCCGCAAGGCCGCGATGAGTGAGGTCATTTACACGGAATCGTGACGTGCAGGGTTACTTTGTACGGCATTAAATTTAGGTGACTCGTTCGGTGGCAGCTTGTCGGTTAGCGTCTGCCGGATAAAATTAAATAACCAGACTAAGTATGTAGAACTGCCTGTAGAGTACTTGCGGACGCGGGTTCAATTCCCGCCGCCTCCACCAATAAACGAATACGCCACCTGGTCTCATCAGGTGGCGTATTCGTTTATTACGTGATGTGACTGAGGAAATCGAACCATTAAAGTTTAGCCAACTCGGCTGCAAGTTTAGCTGCCGCACTGCTGAATGCGGTGTGCAGTGCGGGTAGCAACTCAGTATCACCCGCACTGGCGGCGAGTTCAATTTGTTCGCAGATATGGGATAAAGGGGCGGCACCCATGGTTGCTGCCGCGCCTTTAAGTTGGTGGCTGGTGCTTTTCGCAGCATCCAAATTGCCTGCACTTAAAGCGGTTTCCAGCTTCAAAATTCTGGCCGGTAATGAGTCGCGAAATTTAATCAGTAGCTCGGTGGCAATTTTTTCATTTCCGCCTAATGCTTCAATTAATATTTGGTGGCTGAGAACGACTTCCGTTTCATGATTAGCTTCCATGTTGAATCCCTTTTGCGAATTGTTGCCACCTCGTTATTCCAATTCGCGTTAAAAACGATAACCGTGCGGGAATGACGCTACATAGAACTATTTTGAGTTAACTAAATTTCAAAATTAAATTACACGTTGAATCGAAAGTGCATCACATCCCCATCTTGCACTACATATTCTTTGCCTTCCAGACGCATTTTGCCTTTTTCCTTGGCTCCGGCTTCGCCTTTGCAGGCGATGAAATCCTCGTAGCTGATGACTTCAGCGCGAATAAATCCATGCTCAAAATCATTGTGAATCACCCCCGCCGCTTGCGGGGCGGTGTCGCCAATATGAATAGTCCAAGCGCGCACTTCTTTCACGCCCGCCGTAAAATAAGTTTGCAAGCCGAGTAGCTGGTAAGCCGCCCGAATCAAGCGATTCAACCCCGGTTCTGCTAAGCCGATGTCCGCCAAAAATTCCATTTTATCCGAATCCGAAAGCGATGAAATTTCTGCTTCCAGCGCGGCACAAATAGCCACGACCGGTGCGCCTTCTTTTGCTGCAAATTCTTCCAAGCGTGTCAGCAACGGATTGTTGGTAAAGCCATCTTCCGCCACGTTGGCGACATACATGGCAGGCTTGATGGTGAGCAAACATAAAGGCTTGAGCAGCAGTATTTGCTCCGCACTGAGCTTCATCATGCGCGCAGGTTTTCCCTCATTTAAATGCGCGGCCACTTGATCCAACAACTCGCCAAATTTAACCGCTTCTTTGCCGCCGGAACGCGCCAATTTGCCATTGCGCAATTGCGCTTTTTCCACTGTTGATAAATCGGCCAGGGCCAGCTCGGTGACGATGGTTTCAATGTCGGCAATCGGATCAACCTTGCCCGCGACGTGAATCACATTGTCGTCCTCAAAGCAGCGCACCACATTTAGAATGCCATCTGTTTCACGGATGTTGGCAAGAAATTGGTTACCCAGTCCTTCACCTTTCGACGCGCCCGCGACCAGCCCGGCGATGTCGACAAACTCGGTAATGGCCGGTTGCATTTTTTGCGGCTTAACGATATCGGCCAGCGCCTGCATCCGCGCATCGGGCACTTCAACAATGCCAACGTTCGGCTCTATTGTGCAAAAAGGATAATTCTCCGCTGCAATCCCCGCCTTGGTAATGGCGTTAAACAGGGTAGATTTTCCTACATTGGGTAAACCCACAATTCCGCATTTCAAACTCATAAATTTCCCTCGGTTATATTTTCAAGCGCTACTATGTAGCTTCAGCATCGCCGCTTCCAGTTTGCCCTCAACCATTAAATCACTTACCTCTAATCCTCTTTGCAAAGCAATTTGAATCAACTCGAATTCTTCTTTACGCGGCGCATTCAACACATAGTTCACCACCTCTGCGCGCTCGCCCGGGTGGCCGATGCCGATGCGTAACCGCCAAAAATCGCGGCTACCCAGATGCGCGATAATATCCTTTAAACCGTTGTGCCCGCCATGACCGCCGCCCAATTTCAGCTTGGCGACACCTGGCGATAAATCCAATTCGTCATGCACTACTAATATATTCTTCGGCTCTACTTTATAAAATTGCGCCATCGCGCCTACTGCACGGCCACTGACATTCATAAAACATTGTGGCTTGAGCAGATAAATTTCATGCCCGTGAATTTGCCCGCGTGCGGTTAAGCCATGAAATTTGGCCTCTGCCTTAAAGCTGATTTTACAAGCGTGCGCCAAACGATCCACCCACCAAAATCCAGCATTGTGGCGGGTGACCTCATATTCACGACCAGGGTTGCCCAAGCCCACGATGAGTTTAACTTCGTTCATTACCCCTCTCCGTCCATATGAAAAAAGCCCATCATGCATCTCCCGAAAATATTTTCAGGGAACATGATGGGCTTTTATTTTAAGGCTTACTGCGGATATTACTTTTTAGCCGCTGGCTTAGCTGCTGCTGGTTTAGCTGCGGCGGCGGCTGGTTTGGCTGCAGCAGGTTTAGCGGCGGCCTTGGCATCTACAACAGGGGCGGCAGCATCAGCCGTTGCAGTTGCTGCGGCTTCTACTGCGCCACGCGGTATTTGCACCGTTGCAACTACGCCTGCACCAACATGGCCATGGCCGGCAGCTTCCACGCCTTTAGGTAGCTTCAAGTCGGACACATGCACCGGATGCGACAACGATAAAGTCGACAAATCGACTTCGATAAATTCTGGCAAATCATCCGGCAAACAAGCCACATCCAGATCGTTCATCACATGACTAACTACGCCACCACTGCCCTTCACGCCAGGTGAAATCTCGGCATTGATAAAATGCAAAGGCACTTTCATATGGATTTTTTTGTTCTTTTCTACACGCTGAAAATCAATATGCTGCACCTGTTGGCGGAACGGGTGCATATTAAAATCGCGCAGCAGCACTTTTTCTTTTTTGCCATCCAGCTCTAACGTCAGGATCGATGCGTGAAATTTTTCCTTACGCAGGCTGTGATAAAGCGAGTTGTGATCCAGATCGATCAAGATTGGTTCGCCGCCACCATAGACGATGCCGGGGACGCGACCTGTCTTACGCAGACGGCGGCTCGCACCCGTTCCTTGCGCTTTTCGAGTTATTGCACTTAGTTCAGTTGTCATTTACTTCTCCACTTTAAAATTGAAACCCCCCGCGACCAGGTTGCTTCAGGTTACGCAACAACTAAATCTAGTTGCCGCAAAAAAAATTAAATCGTATCAATTTCCATAAACAAAGAGCTTACCGATTCTTCGGTATTGATGCGACGCATGGTCTCTGCAATTAATTCCGCCGAGCTTAATTGACGGATACGTTTGCAATTACGCGCCGCCTCACGCAAAGGAATGGTATCGGTAACAACCAGTTCATCTATCGCCGAATTTTCGATGCGCTCAATGGCGGAACCAGACAGTACGGGGTGTGTGCAATACGCCACGACTTTTTCCGCGCCCTTATCTTTCAACGCGGCAGCAGCTTCGCACAGAGTGTTGGCAGTATCCACCATATCATCCATGATGAGACAAGTGCGCCCAGCCACTTCGCCAATGATGTTCATCACCTTGGCAACATTCGGCTTGGGGCGACGTTTGTCGATAATGGCGAGATCCACTTCCAGCCTTTTAGCCAAGGCGCGTGCACGTACCACGCCTCCCACATCCGGCGAAACCACCACCAAATTTTTGTAATTATGCTTCCACACATCGCTCAGCAAAATCGGGCTGGCGTAAATGTTGTCTACCGGAATATCGAAAAACCCCTGTATCTGATCAGAATGTAAATCCATGGTCAACACGCGATCCACGCCCACACCCGTCAACATATTCGCCACGACTTTGGCAGTAATCGCTACGCGTGCCGAGCGCGGTCGACGATCTTGGCGCGAGTAACCAAAGTATGGCAAGGCGGCGGTGATACGCCCGGCGGAAGCGCGCTTTAGCGCATCGACCATAACCAGTATTTCCATCAGATTATCATTGGTTGGCGCGCAGGTGGATTGCAGCACAAACACGTCTTTGCCGCGCACATTGTCGAGAATCTCAACCATGACTTCGCCATCAGAAAAACGTCCAACTGTCGCTCGTCCCAATTGGATGTTTAGGTGCTGTGCAACATCATTTGCAAGCTTTGGATTGGCATTACCGGTGAACACCATCAAACGGTCGTAAGACAACATGCACCCCTTAGGAAAATAACACGGACGCAAGCGTCCAGACTTTACTTCTGACTCATACTGGCTGGGGAGGTAGGGATCGAACCTACGAATGCCGGAATCAAAATCCGGTGCCTTACCACTTGGCGACTCCCCAAAAACACTGGCGGGCACCGCTAAAAATATTTCGTCGCCGTACTGTGTTGCTTAAAAAAATGACTTCTCACATATCAACCCTATGCGTCATCGTCATTTTTTACTCGCGCCCCATTATGTTAATAATTTGGCTTAACCTAGCAATTTGTATTTTTAACGATACCCAGCAAGATGCAAAAAATTTCAGCACCCTGCTAATTATTCTGCTATTTAACTCAATTCGTTCCAACAAAATCACGCAAGGGATGATGCGCTAGCCCCCGTGCTACCACTCCGCGCATCTCAGCTGGCAGTTGGTTTAATACCTGCCGCGCTTGTTCTGCATTGGCAAACTCTGCAAACACGCAGGCACCTGAGCCTGTCATACGCGCTTCGGCATGCTCTCCCAAAACTGTCAAGTACTGCGCCACCTCTGGGTACAAATGACACACCACAGGCTGCAAATCGTTGTGCAAATGATGCGAGGCAGGCAACGAAAGGCCGCGAATTCTGAGGGAAATCGTGTCCTGTGTCAATTCTTGGTGCGTCAATTCTGTCCGCGTCAATTCCAATTCAGCTAAATTAAGCCGCGCAAAAACCTGTGCGGTCGGTACCTGCACTGGCGGAAAAAGCACCACGTACCACGCCTCCGGCAAAAGACACGCTTGCAGCTGCTCGCCCACACCTTCGGCAAAAGCATTTTCGCCAAATATAAAAACCGGGACATCTGCGCCCAAGGTTAAACCCAACTCCATCAAACGCGCGCGAGATAAATTCAAATTCCATAAACGGTTTAATGCCAGCAAAGTAGTCGCCGCATCCGAACTGCCGCCGCCCAGCCCGCCGCCCATTGGAATGCGCTTCTCCAGCGCAATGTCCACCCCAAGCTTGCTTCCCGACACATGCTGCAACAACCGCGCTGCACGCATGCATAAATCTTGTTCAGGCGGCACATTTTCTAATGTATTTAAACGATGCACTTGGCCGTCTTCGCGCCGCGTAAAATGCAGCGTATCGCCAAAATCAATGAACCGAAACAGCGTTTGCAATAAGTGATAACCATCTTCACGGCGACCCACCACATGCAAGAATAAATTGAGTTTGGCTGGCGCGGGGCAAGACAGGGCGATGGGGTTCATTGAAATTTGAATAGGGATTTTTTGAGCGAAGCACTAAACAAGTGTCTGTCCCGTGCGGCATAAATATCGCAAATAACTTTAGACGTGCCCTTATGACAACTACCAATTAAGGCTGCGAGCAAGATGAAGTACAAGGCGCATGGCGCGCAGGAACCGGAATGTATGCGTTATTTATCGCTTCGCGACCTCGGATTCCGAGCACCATACTGACAATTCCGCATCCGAATTTATCGGATAGCGGATTGCGTACTTTTAGTGCAACACCGTAATTTGCCTGCTTGCTGCCTTAAACCTTGCCGAGATAATCTTTCTTACCCACCTCCACGCCACAGTGCCGCAAGATGTCGTAGGCCGTGGTGATGTGAAAATAAAGATTCGGCAAAATATAATTATTCAAATACACCATGCCTTGCATGGAGCGTTCGCCGCCGCGCGCTTTCCAAGTAACGGTGCGATTTTCCGACTCGTCAAACTGCTCAGGTTTGAATGTTTCCAGATACGCGACCGTCTTGCGTAAGCGCGTAACCAGTTCAGCAAAGCTCGTCTCATTATCTTCAAAAGCAGGTGGCTCCATCCCACACAAACGTGCTGCACCCGCCTTTGCGCCATCGGATGCAATCTGCACCTGACGCGACATAGAAAACATATCTGGGAATAAACGGCAATTGAGCAACGCGCTCGGCGCGATTTTTTTCGCCTCGGCATGGGCAGCCGCTTTTTCTAAAATACCTTCTAGATTTTTCAACATGTGAATAAAAGTGGGGACGGAAAGCTGGTACATGGAAATGCTCATTTTTTATTTCTCCTAGCGATTTAAATTGGATTTTGCAGAGAGATGCACGGTATTAACAGACCGCGCTATGTTACCAGAGGTTAAACTTTTCATTCGAATACAAATTCATAGGTGGCAGATGAAAAAGTCAAAGGGAACATTATTGTATCCAGCAAAAAACTAAATGGCAGATCCGCTTCTGGGTGCGGCGGAGGAGCTACTTTGAATTGTCTAAGGCCTGTCGCATCATTTGAAATGGCGTGAATATCAAGACGTGTGCCACTGTAAACCTTGGGGCTGCCCGGCGTGGCCTCTGATATGGTGCTGAAAGACGCGCATCCCGTTGCCGCCAATGACATCGTAAGTAATAACAAGTTGGATACAAATTTTATAAATGTATTCATCTAATATCTCCATCAATTTACTACAGCCCCTCCCCCACCTCCCACTCATCCACCAACAACTGAATATGCAACTCTGCACGCTGCAAGGTCATGCGTAGCGGCAAGCTGTCTACTACAGTGCTTGCGTAGCGTGCATATTGTATCGTCCAACCCGTTTGTTGAAGCTGGCTGATTTGCCCATGTTCATTGCGCTCCAACACACACTCGCTATCTGGCGCGGGCAGTGCCAGCACCCAATAGCGCAGACCATTAAGCGGCAACGACCACCCCAATACTTGCTGGGTGAGTGCCTCGGTATTATGTGCGGTGTAATGTTTGCCTGACGCATCCAACACCACACCGTCAGCGTTTTGATAAATGCGCGCAACGGTTTGTCCGAGCGGCGCGAATAACAAAATTTCATCGTCTTTTATCATGTGCGTCCAACGCACGTTAGCCGAAGTGCGTTCGCCATGATATTTAACCGCGATACGCCCATTCATCACAAATGGCGCATGTTCGATTTGCGCGGGGCGCACCACAGTAGGTGGCGCAGAGGTCATGCTGGCGCAGCCTGTGACCAGCAATAGCATAAGCAAAAAAAGCAGGCGACGCATTTTAAGGTTGGAATTTTTTAATCACACTAAGTAGCACCTTGTTATCTGGATAATCTTTAAGTGCCTGCTGCCATATATTTTGGGCTTCATCTTTTTTGCCCTGCACCCACAACACTTCGCCCAGGTGCGCGGCAATTTCTGGGTCGGGATTCCCCGCGTACGCACGTCGCAAAAATTCTAGGCTCTTGGCCAAATCGCCCAGCCGATAATAGCCCCAGCCCATGCTGTCGGTAATTGCAGCATCGTCAGGTGTCAGCGCGTAGGCTTTTTCAACAAGCTGCATACCTTCTTGCACGCGCTCATTGCGATCCAAAAAATCATAGCCGAGCGCGTTATACGCTTGAGCGTGATCAGGTTTCAGTTGAATCAACTTACGCATCATTTGCTCGAAAGTATCGCGCCTGCCCATCAAGCTGGCGACCATGCCCGCCTCATACAACAACTCTGGATGATCGGGCATTTTTTTCAAACTTTGCGACAATACCTGAAACGCCTCCTCATATTGTTTAGCTTCCCGCAGCCATTGTGTTTCGATGAGTATCACTTGCACGCGCTGCTGGTTATTCTCTACGCTCATCGCACGTAAATGTTGGCGCGCTTCCTCCTGCTTACCCAGCTTGTTCAACAAATACGCGACCTTCAAATTGGCCGGAAACGCATACTCGCCCGTTTGCACTTTACGATAATTTTCTAAAGCTTCGGCATCCTGTTTTTTGGCTTCACTGAGTTGCGCCAAGTAATAATAAATGCCGTTTGAATCTTTTTTTCCATTCGCCAAGGACTGTTTTAATTCTTGCTCGGCGCGATCTAGCTCCCCCATTTCCAACGACAGCAATGCCACGGCAAAAGCCAAATCCGCGCTATCTGGAAAATCAACCAGTAGTTTTTGAAACTCCGCTCGCGCGGCTGCATATCGTTTTTGTCCGGTCAACACACGTGCATAAAACAAACGCATTTCGCGGGATTCGGGATAGTCGGTCAGATATTTCTCAACTAACGCTACGCCCTGCTGCGGCTTATCGCGCAATAAAAATTGCGCCTCCAACATGGTTGCACCATCCCACGACGGACGCAAAATGCGCGCTTGGTGCGCGGCTTGCAATGCGATTTCATTTTTGCCTACGGCATCGGCGGCCTGCGCCAATGCCCATTGCGCCTCAGACACTTTAGGATAAGGTTTGGCTAAATCATGCACCAGCGTATATATCGCCGCCTTATCTGGATAGCGCGCCAGCAAAGGGTAAATCTGCAAAAATACTTCGCCGTTATTTGCTGCATCTGTCGCCAGTAGCTCGACCAATTGCGTGCGCGCTTCTTCCAATTTGCCGCCGCTCAATAAAATAGTTGCCAGCCCCTGCCGCGCTTGCATAGATTTCGGCTCTAGTGCTTGCCACAACGCAAATGCCTCGCGCGATTTTTCTATTTGCCGCGCCTCATAAGCCAAGCGTGCAGCTTGGGCAGCCAGCCGGGGGTCACGTGTAGATTTTGCAGCCGTCAGATAAATCTGCGCCGCCACATCGGGCCGCCCACGTTGCGCGGCCACATCACCCAGCAAAATCTCGTACAGAATTTGGTCAGTGAGCTCTACGTTAGGTAAGGTTTGATAATTACTTTCTACCTTGGCCGATGGCACGGGTGATGCGCCCTGCTGCGGCGGCACATTTTGCGGTGGCTTATGCGCGCATGCAGCCATTGTCCATACTACACAGCCCATCATTGCAATACGTTTTAGATCCATCAAAATTCCCATATTCAAATTCTAAAATTAAAAAATCTATAACCAAGCTCGTGTAGTGCCGAGGTAAAATCACGCAGCTTCTAGAAAATGCATCCTAAAACCAATAATGCATCATAAAATTGGATAGCGCATATTAGGTTATATTGAACCCCATACACAACCCGCACAACATGGCCGCCCCTATCACCCTCTCCGCTCGCAATCTACACCATCAGTACGGCCAGCGCGAAATCATTTGCGATGTGTCGCTGGAATTGCGACGCGGCCAAGTACTCGGTCTGCTCGGCCACAACGGTGCTGGGAAAAGCACCCTCTTGCAAGCACTGGCAGGCGCGCTAACGATACACAGCGGGCAGATTGAAATAGGCGGTTTTGATCTGCAACAACACGCACAAGAAGCAAAATCATGCATCGGATTTTTACCCGAAACACCGCCGTTGTATCGCGAAATGCGCGTCGATGATTACCTGATATTTGTTGCCAAACTGCATCGTATGAAGCCTGCACATATTGCTGATGCACTCGCGCAAACCAAGCAAAAATGTGGCTTACAAGAATGTGGCAAGCATATCATCGGCACGCTTTCTAAAGGGTATCAGCAGCGCGTGGGCATCGCGCAAGCCATCATCCACCAACCGCAAGTGATTATTTTAGATGAGCCCACGGTCGGCCTTGACCCCACACAAATTAAAGAAATTCGCACGCTCATCCGCGAGTTGGGCAACGTTGATAGCGTGATTTTGTCTACACATTTATTAAGCGAGGTGGAAAATATTTGCGATCGCGTAGAGATTTTGCATCACGGGAAATTAATCTTCAGTGATAGCAGCACCGCTATGCAGCAACACGGCATGCAATCAGGATTTATTGTCACCCTCCTTGCACCGCCCAACATGAACGTGTTGCAAGCCCTTGATAGCGTCACACAAGTAGAACAACTTTCGCCTACACAGTTTAAAATTTTGCATGCTGCCGAAACTGATCCTAGTGCGGCACTGCTTGCCCTCGCCGCACAAAACGGCTGGCAAGCACAACAACTCACCCCGCTCAAAGCCCGTCTGGAAGACGTGTTCAGCCAACTCACGCAAAATTCATGAACTATTGTTTAATATGATTTCAGTCATCGTCCAAAAAGAAATCCGCAGCCTGTTCGCCGCACCCTCAACTTGGCTGATACTGGCCGCATTACAATTTATTTTTGCGTTAATATTTTTGGCACGCTTGGATGCTTATCTGCAAATACAAACTGAACTCAGTAAATTGGCCAACCCACCCAGCGCGACACTGGTTATCTCCGCCCCGTTATTTGATTCGCTCGCACTCATCCTGCTGATGTTGATTCCCATATTTACTATGCGCCTCATTGCCGAAGAACGGCGCAACCAAACACTGATTTTATTAAAATCTGCACCCATATCCAGCACACAAATTGTATTGGGGAAATTTTTAGGGCTGTTTATTTTTATCGCACTCATCATCCTCGCTTGCATTCTCATGACTATGATGCTGTCTTTGGGCACGGCGGTGGACTACGGCTTGTTGCTATCAAATGGGCTGGGGCTGCTTCTGTTGGCTGCCAGCTATACCGCGTTGGGTCTGTATTTTTCCGCGCTCACTGCACAACCTGCGGTGGCGGCAATCAGCAGCATCGCCATTCTTTTTGGGCTGTGGCTATTGGAAAAAATCGCACCTGACAGCAACGCTGCCCTATCTGTTATCAGCCCAACTAAACATTTTAGAAGCTTTAACAACGGCCTGTTAAACAGCACCGACTTAATATTTTTTATATTATTTTGCTGCGCCTTTATCGTGCTGACCATCCATCATTTGAAAAATGAATAAGGCCAAATATGCAATGTCCAAAAATGTAATTGTTGGCACGCTGCTGTTAGCGGTCTCGATTGCGCTATACCAGCTTGCGGCAAGCTTTACGGCACAGCACGATGTCACGCACAACGCCCGCAACAGCCTCAGTGTAGGCAGTATCGCCGCGCTCAATCAATTGCCAGGGCCGCTACAACTCACCGTGTACGCCACCGAGCAAGATGTGACGCTGGGTGATTTACATAAACTCGTGCGCGATTTTGTCGCACTCTATCAACGCTACAAACCCGATATCACCCTCACTTTTATTGATCCCATTAAACAACCCGAAGAGGCGCGTCGGGTCAACATCAAAACCAATGGCGAAATGATTGTGCAATATGCTGGGCGTAGCCAGCATCTCACCATGCTTAATGAACAATCACTGACCACCGCGCTGCTGCGTTTGGCACGCAGCCAAAATCAATTGCTGATGTATCTAGATGGGCACGGCGAGCGCAAATTAGAAGGCTTAGCCAACCATGATCTGGGTGATTTTGGTCGCAAGCTACAGCAACATGGTGTGCGCCTAAGCCCGCTCAATTTGGCTCTGGCTCAGGATGTTCCGGACAATGCCAGCGTGTTGATGGTCACCCATCCGCAAATAAATGTGTTGCCGGGCGAGATGAAAAAATTGTTGCGTCACCTCGAACGCGGCGGAAATTTGCTGTGGCTGGTGGATGCCGAACCGCTGCGTGGCTTAGAAAATCTCGCAACCACGCTCAATATTAAATTACCGCCTGGGGTGGTGATCGACCCCGCTGCCGCCGAAATGAGCGCACCGTTTAATTGGACAATTAGCACGCGCTACCCCCCGCATGACATTACTCAAAATTTTGATCTGATTACCGCCTTTCCGCTGGCACGTGCCATTCAACCCCTCCCTGGAAAAACTCAGCCCGAAACCGCATGGCGCACGCTGCTGGAAACTGCACCACGTGGTTGGGTGAGTCGCAATAACCAAGCCAGCCGATCAACACTAAACGCAACCCCCGCATTTAACAAGGAACAAGATATTCGCGGCCCTGTGCCCATCGCACTTTCCTTGCAACGCACCGTAAACAACCGCGAGCAGCGCGTCGTCGTCGTCGGCAATGCCGCTTTTTTGTCCAACACGTTTGTGGGTAATGGCGGCAATATGGATTTGGGAATAAACATCGTGAACTGGCTGGCGGGCGAAGAAAAGCTGATCGCCATACAACCGCGCACCGTGCGTGACGGCAGTATTATCTTGAGCAAAATTGAACTCAGCAGCATCATGATTACGAGCATTATCGTCTTGCCCGCGCTGCTCATTTTAATTGGCGGCATATTATGGTGGCGCAGAAAAAATACAGGCAAAAATTTAGGGATCAATAAAAACCATGCCTGAACTCCCCGAAGTTGAAACTACGCTACGCGGCTTAGAGCCGCACCTCGTCAATCAAACCGTCACCGATGTCATCATCCGCACGCCACAATTGCGCTGGGCGATCCCGCCGCCATTGCCGCACCTATTGCGGAACAAAACCATACGCGCCCTACATCGTCGCGCAAAATACTTACTGATTGAATTTGACCACGGCGCACTCATCTTGCACCTTGGTATGTCGGGCAGTTTACGGCTGTTACCCTCCGACACGCCCGCGCAAATGCACGAACATTTCGATTTAATTTTAGCTAACGGTACGCTCATGCGGCTGCGCGACCCACGCAGATTTGGCGCGGTGTTGTGGCATGTTGGCGACCCCATATTGCACCCTCTGTTGGCAAAATTAGGCGTTGAGCCACTAGAAGAAAATTTTACGGGTGCGTATCTTTTTCAAGCCACGCGCACGCGTAATGCCGCCATCAAACTCATCATCATGGATCATCATGTGGTTGTCGGCGTGGGTAATATTTATGCGAACGAAGCACTGTTTCATGCAGGCATACGCCCCGAATTAGCCGCCAGTAAATTGAGCCGACCGCGCAGTGCGCGCCTCGTGCAAACCCTGCGCGAAACTTTAGCAGCGGCCATCACGCAAGGCGGCAGTAGCCTGCGTGACTTCGTCGGCAGCGACGGCAACGCGGGATATTTCCAGCAAAATTATTACGTCTATGATCGCGCTGGAAAACCCTGCCGCACCTGCCACACCACCATTAAACAAATCACCCAAGGGCAACGCTCCAGCTTTTATTGTCAGGTTTGTCAGAAATTGAGTTGATTAAAGGGCACCTCTAAAAATTCAAATTGCTAAGCTAGGCAAGGCGCGAATAAAAAATTAAGACGACGCATATGTTTGATATGTTAGGAATAATTTTTTGTAAGCAACACAGTATAGCGACGGAATTTGGATTTTTAGAGATGCCCTAAAATAGCGTCGCGGCTTGAAGTCGTGTAACGCTTACAGCCGCGCGGATTTTTCAATTTAAACATTCCGCACCCGTTCCGTATAATGTCGGTGGCAAGTCGATCTGCCGCCCACATTTTTAACCGCACATTAAATTTCCAAAGGGGATCACCATGAGCCAATATCAAATCGCTGTTATCGTCGGCAGTCTGCGCAAGGAATCATTCAACAATAAATTAGCCACCGCTATGACCAAATTAGCCCCACCAGAATTTTCATTCAAACAGGTGTCCATCGGCGATTTGCCGCTCTACAACCAAGACCACGATGGAAATCAAGCAGCAGCCGTAACACGGCTGAAGGGAGAAATTAAAAGTGCCCAAGGTCTGTTGTTTGTCACACCGGAATATAATCGCTCGATCCCTGGGGTGCTGAAAAATGCCATAGACCATGCCTCACGCCCTTATGGCCAAAGTGCTTGGGCAGGTAAGCCTGCTGGCGTGATGGGTGTGTCGGTCGGGCCCATAGGCACGGCGATGGCGCAACAGCATTTACGCAATATATTGGCACACATTGATGTGCCAACAATGGGACAACCCGAAGCATTTATCCATGCCAAGGATGGCTTGTTTGATGAGGCTGGCAACATCGGCGAAGGCAGCAAAAAATTTCTGCTGAGCTGGATGGATCACTATGTCGCCTGGGTGAAAAAACATGCTGGCTGATAGGCGACCACGTGCCTTATTCCAGTGATCGTTTTTATCGAGAATTCGAATTACATCTCCAATATTTAGACGCTAAAGGCTTGCTGGCACTGTGGTGTAAAACCTTGGTGCTTACGAGCAAAATGCGTGGCTATCTACATCATCCGCAGCGCTTGAGCGCTTTATCACCCTACCCTACAGCACCCATCACGGCTCATTTTCCGAAGCGACGCGGCATTGTTTTATATTGTTTCATGCTTTGTAGCAAAACTAGATTTCGTGAACAAGTCGGACATCACTCCCGCCCATCGTTTAAACAATAACTGATACACATCAAATAAAAATGCCTGCACGTCGGGCAAAATATCCCACCTTAACGCACGCTTGAGCCACGCAATACCCTAAATGAAATATCCCCACTCCACATCCGTTTTAATTTTGCAAAGCTTGTTGCCCCAAAAATTATTGACCCAAAAGCGACGGGCGGTTTTAGTGCTATTTGCCTTGATTGTTCTCTTCCCTATCTGCGCGATGAATGCATACGGTCAAGAGATTCCTGGTAGCGGTGCAAATGGCGCAAGGGGGAGCCGCATTGTGGGTGCGATCGAAGCAATATCCATTCTTGACCGCGATGACCGTTATTCAAGGGGCAGCATGACCATAGGTGGGCAAGTGATGACTGTTCCCCGCAACATGTTGCTAGAACTGCCCACGAACCGTTTAACCTTACAAGAGTTATTTGCCCAAGCCCCCGCAGATTGCGTGGATAAACAACAAAGCGGTTTAGCTGCTGCTGATACCTGTACCAGCAAAGTAACCGCTGTGGCAACCGTGCTGGCTAACCACATTCCGGGGGTGGGGGTTATCATGGGCGAGATCATGATCCACAAAAGTGCTTCCGGCACATTCGCAGACGCAGCCGTGCCGCAAACCATCTCTGGCGTGGTGACGTATATTAACTACCGCCAGGGATATTTTCGCATCAACAGTGATGCCGGTACAACCGATGCTCCACCAGTTACTAATTTAGGGACGATGATACGTTTGAACGATCCAGATAGCATTCATACCATTCAAAAAGGCTTGGGGTGTGCCGGTGGCGATACACCCACCAACCCCAACTGCAGTGCTGACCTGCGTTTTTCCAACGACCCGCAGAACTACACTCACACCTTCACCACCGGTTACCCACTGTGTATTCCGAGCATGGATAACCGCAGTGCCTTACAGTCCAGCACAGGCTCAAACACTACTGGTACAAATGATACGCTTTGCCCACAAAGCAACCGACCAGCCAATCCAACCACGGCCGCGCACGATTCGCGTTTTTTCGCCCCCATCAAAGTAGGTGATTGGATACAGGCTACAGGCAACATTGAGACCCGCGATGGCATACGATTTTTCTCCGCACATACTGCCACCGTAGGTGTAGCCTTAACTACCCGTAATGCACCTGACCAGCCAGACTACATGCTGCTGCGTAAGGTGGAATGGGAAGTGCCGGGATTTTTAAATTGGAGCGCGAAGCTATTGATGGCAGGTACAACCACGCTACCTCCAAGGCTAGAGATTTATGCCCTACACTATGATCAAAATAATATGCGCCATGAAACGCCTGTTGCCTCAACTGTGGGTTGCGATATTTGGGCTCAAATAGTCACGCCAGGACACGGCATATTAGGGCGCGAAATTCCGCACGTTAGAGTGCCCGGCGTTGTTCTCCCGCACCCTGTTGACCCGCCGGGTGTTGTTCTCCCACCAGAAATTATCCCGCCTGCCCCCTGCACCAAATCGGGCAACCAAGCGGCGGGTATTTTTGAAGTTAATTATGAAGTAGATTTTACCGTAGGCAGCATCAGCCACTCGCCCTGCACGCACTTGCTGTATGCCAATTTATCCAACATAGGACAAAACATTCCCACGCCATGCGGCACGGATACGATGTACAGCATGGCCGAAGATTTTGCGATGCTCAGCCCTGCGGCGCGCGCAGTGGTCGGACACACGCGGCACAAATTAACGCTGCTGCCAGGAATAATCAGCTATGACATCAACGGCAGACAAGCCACCAATGGTGAATATTTAAAATCGGCCAGCACCAAGCACCCCGCCGTCAAACTCATCAACTTGCACAAGTGGCCCACCCCGTTCAACTTTGAAGGCATGCCGTGGAATCTGGATCGCCGCTTAGGTCTCGGCGGCTGCACCAACCAAGGGTGCGATGCCCCTATTTATCACCTAGACCCGTTTCCCTGCTCTGGGCTCAATCCGCTCGACCAGGTTATCACCCCAGATGCTCGCCGCCCGCTGCTGTCGTCTGTAGAAAATGTTCAATTAATTCCACCCACAGCTTGCCAAGCTGGCGGCGGATTCAGAATATTTGTTGATCCGCAAAATCCCGATACAGCCACCATCGACTTGACTATCATCAGAACCTTTGCTTCGCGGATACGCGTAGATGGCCGCATTACCCCCAGTGCAACCCATCAAAGTTCAAGTTCGGTAGAGGTATTCAACGGCACGGCGAACGGTCAAACCTGCACCGGCACATCCTTAGGCAAAGCCACCGTGTATGCTGGTGCATATTCTTTCAGAGCCGATCTCGCACCTGTGGGATCTGCCAGCCTAGCGATACCCAACATCGTGTGCGTGCAAACCGAACTGGGATTTGCAATCAGCCAGGCTACGACGATAAGACCGTAATCATGTCACGTGATTAAATCACTAACGGGTAAATTGCAATATCCGATTTTGACCGTTTCAAATCGAGGCCAACCAAGTACAAATCAAGAGCGCGGCGCAAATATTTACAAATACGGCCAAACCTAGCCATAAGATCAAATATTAAACCGGATTGACGACCTCGCCGATAACCTTATTCGGCTACCGGTGCGACAGGCTCTTGCACAATCAAAGCCTTCATACTCAAGCGCAGCCGACCTTTTTCATCAGCCTCCAACACTTTAACTTTCACTACCTGACCTTCTTTCAACACATCAGTCACCGCATTCACACGCTCGTTAGAGATTTGCGAAATATGCAACAGACCATCTTTACCCGGCATGATATTCACAATTGCGCCAAAATCTAGCAGCTTGATGACCGAGCCTTCATAGGTCTTACCGACTTCCACTTCCGCCACAATCTCTTCGATACGCTTTTTAGCAGCCAGCCCACCTTCGGCACTCACGCTAGAAATGGTCACATTACCATCATCATCAATATCAATGGTGGTGCCCGTTTCTTCGGTTAATGCACGAATGACCGCACCGCCTTTGCCGATGACATCGCGAATTTTTTCTGGATTAATTTTGATCTTAATCATGCGCGGCGCATGGGCCGACACCTCTGTACGCACGCTGGGCATGGCTTGTTTCATGATGCCCAGTATGTGCATCCGTCCTTCGCGTGCTTGGCTCAGAGCCACTTGCATAATTTCACGCGTGATGCCGTTAATTTTAATATCCATCTGCAACGCGGTGATACCTTGCTCGGAACCAGCCACTTTAAAATCCATATCGCCCAGATAATCTTCATCACCCAAAATATCGGTCAACACGGCAAAGCGATTGCCCTCTTTAATCAGCCCCATGGCAATGCCCGCCACATGCGTTTTAACCGGTACGCCTGCATCCATCATGGCTAAGCTGCCACCGCACACCGAGGCCATCGAGCTTGAGCCGTTGGATTCGGTGATTTCTGAAACAATGCGTATAGCGTAGCTAAAATCGGCCTCTTGCGGCAAGGTCGCCACTAAAGCGCGTTTGGCCAAACGCCCGTGGCCGATTTCACGACGCTTAGGCGTACCCACACGGCCTGTTTCACCGGTGGAATATGGCGGAAAATTGTAATGCAGCATGAAGCGATCCGAATATTCACCTTGTAGGGCATCTATCGTTTGTGCGTCACGCGCTGTGCCGAGCGTCGCCACCACCAAGGCTTGCGTCTCGCCACGGGTAAATAATGCCGAGCCATGCGTACGTGGCAAAACGCCCGTGCGAATGGTTATCGGACGCACGGTACGCGTATCACGCCCGTCGATACGCGGCTCGCCACTTAAAATCTGACCGCGCACAATCTTGGCTTCTAACGCACCAAATAGATCATTCAAATGATTTTTTGGCAAGGTTGCATCAGCGGACAATAAAGCCTCCACCACCCGCATGCGAATCGCATCAACTTGCACCGTACGCGCTTGTTTTTGACGCACCGCATAAGCGCTCTGCAACTCGCTCTCGGCCAACTCAGCAATTTTAGCGATCAGTACTGCATCTTGGTAGGCCGGGGTCCAATCCCAAGCATCCGCACCCACGGCATCTGCCATTTCGTTGATCGCTTGGATCACCACTTGCATTTGTTCATGGCCAAACACAATCGCGCCCAGCATGATTTCTTCAGATAATTCTTGCGCTTCGGATTCCACCATCAACACCGCTTTATCCGTTGCCGCGACCACCAAATCCATTTTGGATTGCAGGAGTTGGTCAGCTGTAGGATTTAACACATAGCCGCCATCTAAGTAGGCCACGCGCGCCGCACCTATCGGGCCATCAAAAGGAATGCCGGATAAAGCTAAGGCCGCAGAAGCACCGATCATCGCGGGAATGTCAGAATCAATTTGATTATCCGAGGACAACACCGTCGCCACGATTTGTACTTCGTTATAAAAACCTTCTGGGAATAATGGCCGTAGTGGGCGATCAATCAAACGCGAGGTCAAAATTTCTTTTTCGCTAGGGCGGCCCTCGCGACGAAAGAAGCCACCGGGAATTTTGCCCGCAGCATAAGTGCGCTCTTGATAATCCACCGTCAGCGGAAAAAAATCCTGCTCCGGCTTGGCATCTTTACGCCCCACAACGGTGACCAGCACCACCGTGTCATCCAGACTCACCATGACTGCGCCGCTGGCTTGACGTGCAATCTCGCCGGTTTCTAAAGTGAGTTGATGGTTACCAAACGCGATTGTTTTTTTATAGTGACTCAACTTAGGGCCTCTTTCTGTTTTAACAGGGGCATACGCCGCCCCGTTTGATGATGCGTTCAACCCATACGTTATGGGTAAATTGATAGCAAGCCGCCGCCGCGACTCATCAAAGACATGCTTTACTTGCGCAATTCAAGGCGCGCAATCAAAGCCTGATAGCCTTCTTGATTTTTACCTTTAAGGTAGTCCAACAGCTTGCGCCGACGGCTCACTAAACGTAATAAGCCACGACGAGAATGGTGATCTTTGACGTGGGATTTAAAATGCCCAGTCAAATAATTGATGCGCGCAGTCATCAAGGCCACCTGTACTTCAGGAGAACCTGTATCACCTTTGACACGTTGGTATTCAGTCACTATTTGTGCTTTTTGCACGGCTGTTATCGACATAATTTACTCTCCACTCACTAAAAAATGCCGCATTTTACCCTCGAATGCGGCGCCTGCTCAAATCTATTTATTCTCCAAATACCAACCCTGCCTGTGCGGCACTTTTGGCCACGCTGGATAATATCCGCACGGGCACCAAACACTGCCCATCAAAATCAGCCAACCCCACAAAACTGCCTGCGGCATAAAGCCGCACCCGGCCTTGTAACAAGCTGCCCACAACAGGGGTAGACTCGATCACCAGTTTTTGCCCTTGGCCGATACGCAGCAATTGTGCCGAATCCAACAGTACTGTCGGCATTTCTTGCAGCAAGCTGTCCAACGGCAACAAACAAGCATCTCTTTGCGCCAAAGTCATTTCTTCCAGCTGCGACAAGGTGTGCGCATCTTGCAAATGAAAGCGACCGATGGCGGTGCGGCGCAAGCCACCCAAATGCGCGCCACACCCTAAAGCCTGCCCGATATCTTCTGCCAGCGTGCGTATATAAGTACCCTTGCTGCAACGCACAGTTATTTCCAACTCGTCCCCAGCAAACCGCATCAGGTGTAGCTCATAAATCGTAATACTGCGGCTAGCACGTTCTATCGTTTCACCTTGGCGAATGTATTCATACAAGGCCTTACCCTGATGCTTAAGCGCGCTGTGCATGGGCGGCGTTTGCTGAATCTCACCTACAAAGCGCAGCAACACTGCTCGCACTTGCTCTTCATTAACCTGCACTGGGTTAGTTGAAGTAATCTCGCCCTCGGCATCCGCCGTTGTGGTCGTTTGCCCCAACTTAATCAGCGCATAGTAAGTCTTGTCTGCTTCCAGCAACGCGCTGGTAAATTTTGTAGCCTCTCCCAAACAAATTGGCAACAGCCCAGTTGCCAACGGATCAAGCGTGCCCGTGTGCCCCGCCTTTTCAGCCTGAAATAATCTGCGTACTTTTTGTAACGCAATATTCGAGCTGAGTGTTAAGGGTTTATCAAACAGTAAAATTCCATCCACGGAACGTTTGATATGCTTCATCACGTTGAATTTTTTTGGGTATCTTCCGAAGAATCTGCTGGCAAAAAATCCGCTGGAGAGTTTTCAGGGGCATCTTTGTGATCGCTGGCTATCGCTTGGTCGATCAACTGCGATAACCGTGCACCAGACTCCACCGTCGGGTCATACACAAAATGCAATTGCGGCGTAATGCGCAGCTTCATACTGTGGGCCAGTTGGCTACGTAAAAATCCGCTGGCGCGCTCTAACCCTTGCTGCACTTGCTTGTTTGCCCCACTCAACGTGGTGTAAAAAATCTTGGCATGAGAATAATCACGCGCCACTTCCACATCTGTCAATGTCACCATTTTCACTCTGGGGTCATTCACCTGTAACCGTATGAACTCTGCCAGCTCGCGGCGAATCTGCCCCGCCACGCGATCTATTCTGGTGAAATCTTTAGGCATTGAGCGTTCGCGCCACTTCAATAATCTCAAAGGCTTCTAGCTGGTCGCCGACTTCTAGATCGTTGTAATTACGTAACGACAAGCCGCACTCAAAATTATTGCGCACCTCTTTGACATCATCCTTGAAGCGTTTTAATGAATCCAATTCGCCCGTGTGAATCACCACATTATTCCGCAACACGCGAATTTGCGAATTCCGTTTAATCAGCCCATCCGTTACATAACAACCTGCCACCGTACCAATTTTGGAGATCACAAATACTTGGCGAATCTCTACCGTGCCCAAAATGACTTCTTTTTTCTCAGGCGCGCGCAGGCCAAATAGCGCTGCTTTTATTTCATCTACCATCTGGTAAATAATATTGTAGTAGCGCACATCGACCCCAGCCGATTCGGCTAATTTGCGCGCTGCTGCGTCGGCGCGGGTATTAAATCCCACCACAATGGCTTTGGAAGCCAGTGCCAAGTTAATATCAGATTCACTGATTGCACCGACCGCGCTGTGTATCAAATTAATTTTAACTTCATCGGTAGAAAGTTTTTGCAGCGCATGGGCAATCGCCTCACACGAACCTTGCACGTCGGCTTTTACAATCAGCGGCAATACGCGCACTTCGCCTTCGGCCATTTGCTCGAACATATTTTCCAGCGAAGCGGCTTGCTGCTTCGCCAACTTTACGGCGCGGAATTTTCCTTGGCGGAACAATGCGATTTCGCGCGCCTTCTTTTCATCTGCCAGCACCAACACGCTTTCGCCCGCTACCGGCACAGCAGATAATCCTTGAATCTCCACCGGAATAGACGGCCCCGCCTCATCCACCGCATTGCCATTTTCATCCAACATGGCACGCACACGGCCAAACACCGCCCCAACCAACATCGCGTCACCGCGCTTCAGCGTACCCGAGCGCACCAAAATAGATGCAACTGGACCTTTGCCTTTATCCAACCTTGCTTCAATCACAATCCCTTTAGCCAAACTCAGCTTGGGCGCAGTCAGCTGCAATACCTCTGCTTGCAACAAAATACTTTCCAGCAGCGTATCTATGCCCTGCCCGCTTTTGGCGGAAACTTCCACAAACATGGTGTCGCCACCCCAATCTTCCGGCACCACGCCTTCCGCTACCAACTCTTGCCGGACACGCTCGGAATTGGCTGCAGGCTTGTCGATTTTAGTAATTGCCACCACGATGGGTACGTTCGCAGCCTTGGCGTGATGAATCGCCTCTTTAGTTTGCGGCATCACGCCATCATCCGCCGCCACCACCAAAATAACGATGTCTGTTACTTGCGCCCCGCGTGCGCGCATGGCGGTAAATGCTTCGTGGCCCGGCGTATCCAGAAAGGTAATCATGCCGCGCGGGGTATCTACATGGTAGGCACCGATGTGCTGCGTAATCCCGCCTGCTTCCCCACTCGCCACGCGTGTGCGACGAATATAATCAAGTAAGGAAGTTTTACCGTGATCGACGTGACCCATGACGGTCACTACGGGTGCGCGGGATTCCAACGGCGCATTTTGCTGACCTTCCATTTCAGTCAAGAAGCTGCCGGGATCATCTACCCGCGCTGCTTTCGCGACATGACCCAATTCTTCCACCACAATCATCGCCGTTTCTTGATCCAACACTTGATTGATGGTGACCAACGATCCCAAACCCATCAATGCCTTAATGACTTCAATCGCCTTGATCGACATTTTTTGAGCAAGCTCAGCTACCGTAATGGTCTCCGGCACAAGCACCTCATGCACCACTCGCTCGGTAGGAAGAGAGAATGCATGCGCGGCAACTTCTTCGTGCTTAGTATGCTTGTCGTGATGCTTGGGGCCCACACGCGCTCTGCCACCCGTCGCCCAGCCCGCGAGACGGGTATCAGACGGCGATGGAATACGTTTCTTTTGCCCCAGCTCATTGCGCGGCATGTCTTTCACAGCACCCTTGGCTTTAACTTTTTCTGGAGTGACTGCCTTAACTGCTGGCTTGGAAACTGGTCGCACAACCTTATCACCCACTTGGGGGATAGGCCTATGCAAAGTGCCTTCAGCTAAATCAGGCTTGGCTACCACGGGTGTTACAACAACAGCTAAAGGTGCGGGCGCAGGCTCCACCACCACAACTTTTTCCGGCTCCACCGCCGCTGCAACTGGAACAGCAACGTGACGCTTGCTGCGCTCATTTTTAACTTTAACTTCGGCCGCTTGCCGAGCTGCCAACTCAGCCTGGCTGCGCGCCTCCATTTCGCGAGTAGCGCGCTCCTGCTCATCAATAACTTTAATTTTAGCGTTGGGCTTAGGGATGATGACCGGCGCTTCTTCAACCACTACCGGGGCAACGGCCTGCTCTACTGGCGCCTCTACCAACGCCTCTGCCGGCGCAATAACGGGGGCAATGGTGCGTTTTTTACGCACCTCAACTTGAATGGTGCGCGCTCTACCACTACTATCTGACTTTTTAATTTCCGTTGTTTCGCGACGCATTAAAGTGATTTTTTTACTGGTCGTCGCCACGCCGTGAGAAACACGCAAGTGCTCGAGCAACTGAGCCTTATCTTGCTCTGAAATAGGATCTGCCTCGCCCTGCTTGGCGGCACCCGCTGCGCGCAGTTGCTCGAGCAACAACTCAACTGATAAATTCAATTCGCCTGCAAGCTGCGCTACATTCATTTTTCCCATCACAACCACCCCATTAACAACTTATCGCACTTAACACATAACGTGTACCTATCATGCTTAGCCAGCAAATTTAAAACTGGACAAATTTAATTTAACAAACCCAAAGTTATATAAACCCAAAATTAAACAAACCCAAAGTTAAATAAACCAGGGCGCACGCGCAGTCATAATAAGCTGGTTGGCGCGTTCAGCATCTACACCAATCAACTCAATTAACTCATCTTCAGCCAAATCAGCCAACTGATCTTGCGTGCCGACACCCTTGCTGGCCAACGCTCTGGCCGTTGCCTCATCCATACCCTCGATTTTGAGCAAATCTTCAATGTTATGTTCGACTTGCTCCTCGCTGACAATCGCTGCGGTTAACAATGCATTCCGCGCGCGGCTACGCAACTCATTCACCGTTGCTTCATCAAGTGCTTCAATTTCTAACATCTCTTCCAGCGGCACATAGGCCACTTCTTCCAGCGTATTAAACCCTTCTTGCACCAAAATGTCGGCCACTTCTTCATCCACGTCCAGCTTACTCATAAACAAGCCGCGCACTTTAGAAAATTCCTGCTCATTTTTCTGACCAGACTCTTCCACCGTCATAATGTTCAACTCCCACCCAGTCAACTCACTGGCCAGGCGCACGTTCTGTCCGTTACGTCCAATGGCTTGTGCTAGATTTTCTTCTTCGACCACCACATCCATACTATGCTTGTCTTCATCCACCACGATGCTGGTTACATCCGCCGGCGCAAGTGCATTAATGACAGAAGTGGCTGGATCATCCGACCACATCACAATATCCACACGCTCACCCGCCAACTCATTAGTCACTGCCTGCACGCGCGATCCGCGCATGCCGACGCAAGTACCAATAGGATCAATACGCTTATCATGCGAACGCACCGCAATTTTTGCACGTGCGCCAGGGTCACGCGCTGCACTCATAATATCGAGCAAGCCTTCTTCAATCTCCGGCACTTCCAGTTCGAATAATTTCACCAAAAAATCTGGCGTGATGCGCGACAAAATAATTTGTGGGCCGCGCACGGTACGATCCACACGCAACAAATATGCGCGCACACGATCACCTGAACGAATATTTTCTTTAGGGATCATTTGATCGCGCGGCAGCAATGCCTCGATCTTGCCAAATTCGATGATCGCGTTGCCGCGCTCCAAGCGCTTGACCGTGCCCGACACCAAATATTCTTTACGCTCCAGAAAGTCATTCAAAATCTGCTCGCGCTCGGCATCTCGAATTTTTTGGAAAATTACCTGCTTGGCGGCTTGCGCGCCGATGCGCCCAAAATCAATAGACTCCAATGGCTCTTCAACCAAGTCCCCCATCTGAATATCGGGATTGCTTTTTTGCGCCTCACTTAATTTGATATGCAAATCAGGCGTTTCAAAAGTTTCATCGTCCATCACTTGCCAGCAACGGTACGATTGATACTCGCCTGTGGCGCGATCAATTTTTACGCGTATGTCAGACTCTTCCGTAAAACGCTTTTTAGTGGCCGAAGCCAAAGCGGATTCCAGTGCGCCAAACACAATCTCCTTGTCCACGTTTTTTTCACGCGCCAAGGCATCTACTAAAAGTAAAACTTCACGATTCATCACCGTCTCCAACTCATTTCATTGCTCGCATGAACAAGCAATTGCAATATTAAAACTGAGGAACCAAGCGCGCTTTGTCTACATTAGCAAGCTCGATCAATATCTGTTTCCCATCCACATCCAACTGCAACACGCCATCCTTAACCGCACCCAAAATACCGATGAAGTTTCTGCGTCCGTCCAGCGGCACATACAACTTTAACTGCGCCTTCTCGCCCTGAAAACGAATAAAGTCCGCTTCTTTTTTAACCACCCTATCCAAGCCTGGCGAGGAAACTTCCAGCCTAGCAAAATCAACTGCCTCCACCATAAACAAGCGCGTGAGTTGATTGCTGACCAGCTCGCAATCATCTACTGTAATGCCACCCGACTTATCCATAAAAATACGCAGCAAACCTTTGCCCGATATCTCTACGTCAACCAGCTCAAACCCCAAGCCTGTCACCGTGGCTTCCACCAACTTCTCAACGTCCATATTTTGCATCCACAAATAAAAAACGGGCCGAGGCCCATCTGTATAACGGCGCGGATTATAGCAAAATAATCAACCGAAGGGAATTTGTATTTCCGCGCAATGCGGAGATTAAAGAGATCGAACTCAGGCGCGCAGCGTTGCGATAATCTCGCGTAATTCGCAGCGCAGTTCGGCAGGCTTGATGGGTATAAGGTGCACCCGAGATGGCTCGGCTACTTCTTGCTGTCCAGCTAGTTGGCTAAGCTGACTGCGTGCGCCGTTGATGGTGAAGCCCTCGGCATATAGTAGTTGACGTATGCGACGGATGAGCAAAACTTCGTGATGCTGGTAATAACGGCGATTACCGCCGCGCTTGACCGGTTTAAGCTGGGTAAATTCTTGCTCCCAGTAGCGTAGCACATGCGCTTTCACGCCACACAGCACGCTGACTTCACCGATGGTGAAATATCGTTTTGCCGGGATAGGTGGCAATTCGGAATCAGCTATGTGGTTTTCCATCATCAAGGCAGATCATTACTGCGTGGGTATGGCTACTGCGACTTGTGCTTGGCGGGTAAATAATTGGCTTCCACCATGCTCTTAAGTTTTTGGCTAGGATGGAATGTAACCACTCGCCGCGCAGTGATCGGAATATCTTCCCCCGTTTTCGGATTACGTCCGGGGCGTTGCGGTTTTTCGCGCAATTGAAAATTACCAAAGCTGGATAATTTCACACTTTCGCCCGCCTCCAATTGAGCGCGTATTTCTTCAAAATACGACTCCACCATATCTTTGGCTTCGCGCTTATTCAAGCCCACTTTTTCGGATAATAAATCCGCTAATTCTGCTTTAGTTAATGTCATCACTCCCCCCGTTTTTTAATTAAGTACGCCCTCATTCAAGTGCGCAGCCCCACGCCCAGTTTTTGCGAAGCAGCCGTCAAGCGCACGATACTGGCTTCAATTTCAACATCCGTTAATGTCTTTTCAGTATCTTGCAATAACACACGGAATGCAAGGCTTTTTTTACCTTCTTGCACACCCTTTCCACGGTACACGTCAAACAGTGCAATCTCCGTTACAAAGGGTGCTTGCTCATGCCGCATCGTATCCAGCAAAACTTGCGCGGGCAGACTTTCATCGGCTACCAGCGCAATATCCCGCCGCACGGGAGGAAACCTTGAAATCTCCCGCGCGCGTGGCGATATAGCTTTTGTTAACGCAGATAACTCCACCTCAAACCACACCGCCGTTTGCGGGATATCGTACTGCTGCACCCATTGTGGGTGCAACTCACCCAGCCAGCCGACAGCCTCATCATTCAACATAATTTGCGCGGAACGGCCAGGATGTGACGCAGGATGGGAAATCGCGACAAAGTTTAATAGGGCGGGTGCAAATAACGCTTCCACGTCGGCCTTTACATCATAAAAATCAACATTGCGACCCGCCACGCCCCACTGCTCTGGATAGGGCGCGCCGTAACATAATCCGGCAAGTTTTTCGTGCTGCGCTTTACCCGTGCTGGCAAAACATGCACCCACTTCAAACAAGCGCACACGCGCTTGTTTACGCGCCAAATTAACCTTCAACGCGCCGAGCAAGCCGCCAAGCAAGCTGCTACGCATAACGGCCAATTGGTTGGAAATAGGATTTTTAAGGATGATCGGCGCGGTGTTGGCACATAAATCTTGCTCACTTTGCAAATCTAAAAATGCATAGCTAATGGTTTCCTGATAATCACGCGCCACCATCATCTGCCGCAAACGCGCGGCTGGTCTGTGCGATTCAGATTGCGGTAGCATGGTCAGGGTAGCGTGCGGCGCGCTGGCCGTAATGTTGTCATAGCCATAAATGCGCGCAATCTCTTCGATTAAATCCGCTTCAATTGATATATCAAAACGATAGCTGGGTGGAGTGACATAAAAATCTTCGTCTTGCTGCTCGAACATAAAACTCAATCGCTTTAACAAGGTAGCCACTTCAGTTACAGAAAGCGTCATGCCCAGCACACGTTTGATGCGGCTGCTGCGTAATAAAATAATTTCACGTGTAGGCAATTTTCCCAGCGATTGCGTAATTTCACTGGCGTTACCACCACAAATTTCTAGCAGTAATTGTGTAGCGCGCTCTAATGCCAAACGGGTGTTGCCAAAATCTACCCCGCGCTCAAATCGCTGCGATGAATCCGATGTAACGTTTATGCGGCGCGCTTTTCCGGCAATCGCTTCTGGCGCAAAAAACGCACTCTCTAACAACACATCTAGGGTGGATAACTGCACACCGCTGGTTGCTCCACCCATTATGCCTGCCAAAGCAAGCGCGCCTTTTTCATCAGCGTGACCAACATATCGTCCTGCATGGCGAGGTTTTGGCCATTCAGTAATTCTAATTGCTCGCCTGCCCGTGCATTGCGTACTGTGATACTACCTGTAATTTTTCCTAAGTCGAAAGCATGTAATGGCTGACCCAGCTCCAACATCACATAGTTAGTAATATCCACCACCGCGTTAATGGTGCGTAGGCCGCTGCGTTCTAATCGACGCACCATCCACGGGGGTGTGCTTGCCGTCGCGTTCACGCTGCGCACGATGCGCGCACAATACAAAGGACAAGCATCCGGCGCTTCAATTTTTAGCTTGATTGATTCGTGCAGCGTGGGAATGCTGGGCATAATGCTAGGCGCACTAAATTGCATGCCAGTGATCGCCGCCACTTCGCGCGCAATACCTAACACGCTAAAGCAATCGCTGCGGTTAGGGGTCAGCTTGAGCGTGCACAAAGTGTCATCTAACTCCAGATAGTCGCGCAGATTTTTCCCCACGGGCGCATCCGCAGACAATAACCACAAGCCATCGCTCTCTGCTGCCAACCCTAATTCTTTAGCCGAGCACAACATGCCGTGCGACTCAACATTGCGCACTTTTGCCTGTTTAATAATGAAATTTCCCGGTAGCACCGCACCAATTTGCGCACATGGTACTTTCACACCGACTGCCACATTAGCCGCGCCGCATACAATGCTAAGTGGCAGGGCTGCACCCACCTCCACCTGACACACATTTAATCTATCCGCACCGGGATGCGCCTTGACTTCCAGCACCTGCCCCACCACCACATTATTAAATGGCGGCGCGGCAGGCTCTAGTGACTCCACCTCCAGCCCCGCCATGGTTAAAGCATGAGCCAGATCAGCACTGGACATATTGGGATTAACCCATGTCCTTAACCAATTTTCCGAAAATTTCAATTGACCGCCTTATGCCTAATTAAATTGCTTCAAAAAGCGTAAATCACCTTCGTAAAATAGGCGCAAATCTGCCACGCCATAACGCAGCATGGCTAAGCGTTCCACACCCAAACCAAAGGCAAAACCCAGATATTTTTCGCTATCAATATTGACATGCTTCAGCACATTAGGGTGCACCATGCCACTGCCCAACACTTCCAGCCAGCCCGTGCGACTACACACACGACAACCTTTGCCATTGCATTGCACACATTGAATATCCATTTCTGCGGACGGCTCGGTAAATGGAAAAAATGAAGGACGAAAACGCACTTTCAAATCCTCGCGCTCGAAAAAATTTTGCATGAAATCGGCCAGCAGGCCTTTTAAAATGGAAAAATTCACATCCTCTGCCACCCACAATCCTTCGACTTGATGAAACATGGGTGAATGGGTCACGTCCGAATCGCAACGATAGACACGACCTGGCGCAATAACTTTCAGCGGCGGCGTGTTGTTCTCCATATAACGAATTTGCACAGGCGAGGTATGCGTGCGTAACACATGCTTATCATCAATATAAAACGTATCGTGCATCGCACGCGCAGGATGATTCTCTGGAATATTAAGCGCGGTGAAATTATAAAAATCACTCTCGATTTCCGGCCCCGTCGCTACCGCAAAACCCAGCGACTGAAACAAGCTTTCAATGCGCTCTAAGGTACGTGTAACCGGATGCAAGCCACCACAGGCCAAGCCCCGACCCGGCAAAGTTACATCTAACGATTCTGCCGCTAATTTGCGCCGCAATTCATCTTGTTGCAGGGCATCTCGCCGCTGCGACAAGGCTTCTTCTATGGCTTGTTTGACGCGATTGATACGCGCGCCCGCAGCCGGACGCTCTTCAGCCGATAAGCGACCCAAGTTTCTTAACAAGCCGGTTAGCTGACCTTCTTTACCCAAGTAACGCGCTTTAACTTGCTCTAACTCAGCAGCCTGATCAATGGTCGCAAATTCACGGGTAGCTTGCTCAACTATTTGTTCTAAATCTTGCATGGGTTCAATTATTAAATCCGTCCAAAGCAATAACAGAAAGCAGGATGGTTGCAGAAAATAAATCAATAAAAAAGGAGGCGCAAAACGCCTCCTTCAGAATACCCAAAATGACCGCTTACACTCCGAGGCTGGCTTTTGCCTGCCCAACAATCTGCGCGAAGGCAGCTTTGTCAAACACGGCGATGTCCGCTAGCACTTTGCGATCAATTTCAATCGCCGCTTTTTTCAGGCCATTCATAAATACGCTGTAGCTCAAACCCTGCTCACGCGCTGCCGCATTGATACGCGCAATCCATAAGGTGCGGAATTGACGCTTGCGCTGACGACGATCGCGATAAGCGTATTGGCCGGCCTTCATGACCGCTTCTTTAGCTATTCTATAGACATTTTTACGACGACCGCGATAACCTTTGGCTAACGCCAGAATCTTTTTATGACGCGCCCGCGCTGTTACACCACGTTTAACTCTAGACATATCAGCTCCTTATGCGTATGGCATCATGGCGCGAACAGAGGCCATGTTGGTGGCGTGAACGCCGGTGGTTCCACGCAATTGACGTTTGGTCTTGGTGGTCTTCTTGGTCAATATATGACGCTTAAATGCTTGCGAACGCTTCACGCTTCCGCCTGCACGTACAACAAAGCGTTTTTTTGCACCGCTTTTTGTTTTCATCTTAGGCATAACTACTCCTTTAATTTTACGACGACGGGAGGTTTCTGACAGAAACACTTAAAAACCCGGAATCACTTTATTTAACAACTACTACACAACCATCTACATTAAGCAATACACTTTCGCCGATCAAAACTTTTAACCCTACGTCACCTGCTGTGGCTGTGGCTTTACCTGTACTGGCTTGGCTTTTTCAGGCTTCACTTCCACCACCTTAGTTTTTTTCGGGCTGAGCACCATCACCATTTGCCGCCCTTCCATCTTAGGGAACTGCTCCACCACGCCATATTCATCCAGACTCACCCGAACCTTTTCCATCATCTGCATCCCAATGCTTTGATGAGCAATTTCACGACCACGAAAGCGCAGAGTGATTTTAGTTTTATCGCCCTCTTCTAAAAAGCGAATCAGGTTTCGTAGCTTGATGTTGAAATCGCCGTCATCCGTGCCGGGGCGGAATTTTACTTCCTTAATCTGCACTTGCTTCTGCTTAAGCTTAGCCTCATGCTGCTTTTTGCTTTCAGCATATCTAAACTTGCCGATATCCATAATGCGGCAAACAGGCGGCTCTGCCATCGGTGCAATTTCAACCAAATCCAAATCAGCCTCTTCTGCCAGCCGCAATGCTTCTGCGGATGTCATGACACCAAGTGGCTCCCCCTTTACTCCAACCAGCCGCACCTGCGGTGCTGTAATCTGCTCGTTGAGGCGTTGTGTTTTATCTTGTGCTATTGCAGTTCCTCCAATAAAAATTAAACCGTGCTGTTCCTACGCAATTCGGCATTAGGCCAGATCAGAATTTAGGCGTTGCAACAATGCCTCCATCGAGACCTGCCCTAGGTCTTCACCTTTGCGGGTACGCACGGCAATTAGGCCAGCAGCCATTTCCTTATCGCCCACGATGATTTGATAGGGCAACTTCTGCAAGCTATGTTCGCGTATTTTATAGGTAATTTTCTCATTACGCAAATCTAGATGTACGCGGAAGCCTGCGGCACGCAATGTTTCGGCCACTTGTGTCGCATAAACATCCTGCGCCTGCGATATATTCACCACCACCATTTGCACGGGAGCGAGCCACAATGGGAAAGCCCCTGCGTGGTGCTCAATAAGTATGCCCATAAACCGCTCCAGCGAACCTAGTATCGCACGATGCAGCATTACTGGTACTTTGCGTGTGTTGTCTTCATCCACATATTCGGCATCCAGACGCACTGGCAAATTAAAATCCAACTGTATCGTGCCGCATTGCCACACACGCCCTAAAGTATCTTTCAATGAAAATTCAATCTTAGGCCCGTAAAACGCACCCTCGCCCGGCTGTAATTCAAACGCTAGCCCATTCTTTTTTAATGCAGCATTCAATGCCGTCTCGGCTTTATCCCATGTTTCGTCAGAACCCACGCGCTTTTCAGGGCGGGTGGATAATTTTACCAACACATCGGTAAAACCAAAGTCTGCATATACTTTTTGCAGCATGACAATAAAACTCGCCACTTCACTTTCGATCTGCTGCTCGGTGCAAAAAATATGCGCATCATCTTGAGTAAAACCGCGTACGCGCATCAAGCCATGCAGAGAACCAGAAGGTTCATTGCGATGGCAAGAACCAAATTCAGCCAAGCGCATGGGCAGATCGCGATAGCTATGCAAACCATGATTAAATATCTGCACATGCCCCGGACAGTTCATCGGCTTCACTGCAAAATCACGCGCTTCAGAATGCGTGGTAAACATATTGTCGCGATAGTTTTCCCAATGCCCTGATTTCTCCCACAAAGTGCGATCCATCATAGTCGGCGTGCGGACTTCTTGGTAACCATATTCACCAAACACGCGCCGCATGTACTGCTCCACTACCTGCCACACCACCCAACCATTGGGATGCCAAAACACCATGCCCGGTGCATCTTCCTGCATGTGAAATAAACCGAGCTGCTTGGCTAATTTGCGGTGATCGCGCTTTTCGGCTTCTTCCAAACGATACAGATGCGCGTCGAGGTCTTCCTTGTTCGCCCAAGCCGTGCCATAAATACGCTGCAACATTTCGTTACGATGATCGCCCCGCCAGTACGCGCCCGCCACACTCATCAACTTAAATGCACGCAGCTTGCCGGTAGACGGTACATGTGGGCCGCGACACAGGTCGGTAAACTCACCTTCCGCATACAACGACACATCTTGCTCGGCCGGAATAGAGGCGATGATTTCAGCCTTGTAATGCTCGCCTAAATTTTTAAAATACGTCACCGCCTCATCGCGCGACACCACACTGCGCGTTACGGGCAAATCGCGCTTGGCCAGCTCCTTCATGCGCTGCTCAATGGCATTTAAATCATCAGGCGTAAATGGGCGCGCATAGGCAAAATCATAATAAAAGCCATTTTCGATCACTGGGCCTATGGTCACCTGCGCCTCGGGGAATAACTCCTTCACCGCATACGCCATCAAATGCGCGGTGGAATGCCGGATCACTTCCAAGCCATCCGCATCCTTGTCCGTGATAATCGCCAAATGAGTATCTTCAGTCAGTAAATATGAAGTATCAACCAATACCCCATTCACCTTCCCCGCTAATGCCGCGCGCGCCAAGCCCGCGCCTATATTTTGCGCCACTTCGGCCACCGTCACTGGCTGGGCAAAAACGCGCTGCGAACCATCGGGCAAAGTAATTACGGGCATATCAATCTTCTCAAAAAAATCACGGCTTAAAAAACAAAATGCGGCCAAGCCGCATCGTAAAGTTTACTGGTAGAGAGAACTGGATTCGAACCAGCGACCTCCTCGATGTCAACGAGGCGCTCTAACCAACTGAGCTATCCCTCTGCAAGGTCGCGGATTATAAAGCAAGTAGCATGACTGGACAATTGTTTGTCTTCTGCCTGTTAGCGCAAAGTAGTAATGTCCGGTTTCTCCAAAGTAGAAATGTCCGGTTGTGATTAAATCCCGCCCTGTTTTTTTATAGGGGCGGACAACCGGAATGCACACAC
>Ga0209824_10000278_pt1 | contig 34074 bp, 34 predicted proteins | sample VDWuncwatermetaG_FD_184124 | JGI IMG/M metagenome (GOLD analysis project Ga0209824, IMG submission 184124) | Wastewater microbial communities from Netherlands to study Microbial Dark Matter (Phase II) - VDW unchlorinated drinking water (SPAdes)... ...
AAGTTGAATTCTCGCTTTCTTCAAGATACAGTGCATGCCATTCTGGCCGGAAATTTTACAAATGGATTTTACCTGAAATGCCCCCGCAACGCTTCGTCGCCCTGCAATGCTTGATCTTTGTACTAGCCATCATATGGCTGCTGACCCTGCTCGGTCCGATTTTAATGCCCTTTGTTGCAGCCACCATTCTTGCCTATATTTGCGACCCGTGGGTCAGCAAAATTAGCGCGTGGAAACTATCTGCCCAGCGCAGCATTCCGCGAGCAGTCGCAACACTCTTCGTGATGCTAACCCTACTCGGCCTCGTCATATTATTAGCACTCATCATGCTGCCGCTGCTGGCCAAAGAGACCAGCCATTTCATCACCCAGATGCCGCATATTGTCGCCGCCATCCAATCCAAGCTACTGCCCTATTTGCAGCAATATTTAGGTGACTCGGCACAGCTAAACAAAGACTTGGTGCAAAATTTACTCAAAGAACATTGGCAAGTGGCCGGCGGCATTGCCGCCAAACTGTTTCCTTGGTTGAGCGGTAGCGGCGCGGTGTTAATCGAGGTGCTGCTTAATCTGGTGTTAATCCCCGTCGTATTATTTTATTTGCTGTGCGAATGGCCGCATTTACGCGCGCGCATCGACCATTTTATTCCCCGTCGTTGGCACGGAAAAGTGTCAGAAATCGCAGGCGAAATTGATGCCGTGCTAGCCGAGTTTTTGCGCGGGCAAATGATTGTGATGCTGATCATGAGCGGCGTTTACGTGATCGGATTATGGGCAGTGGGGTTGGAATTTGCGCTACCCATTGGCCTCATCGCGGGGCTGTTGGTTTTTGTACCCTACGTCGGCATGATCGCTGGGTTAGCCTTAGCGACCTTGGTTGCCGCCACCCAGTTCGCACAATTTTCCGGCGTGTTGTGGGTGTGGGGGGTGTTCGCAGTAGGGCAAGTATTAGAAGGATTTGTCATCACGCCAAGATTTGTCGGCAAGCGCATCGGCTTGCATCCACTGGCCGTTATTTTTTCTCTGTTAGCGTTCGGACAGCTCTTGGGATTTTTTGGCGTGCTGCTCGCGCTACCTTTATCCGCCGCGCTATTGGTGGGGTTGCGCCATGCCAAGGATAGTTATTTAGCCAGCCCGCTGTATCAAAAATAAACCATAGCACAATAATAAAATTGGATAATTCCGCACCCCGTCATTCCCGCGCAAGCGGGAATCCAGCCAATTTAAAAATGCCTTGGGTTTAAACCCACTGGATTCCCGCCTGCGCGGGTATGACGTACTACTTTAAGGATGCCGGATCAATTGCATAGGAATTTAAATTTTTAGCCGCTCCCGTGAAGCAAGACTCAAAAACAATGCCCCTCAAAATAAATATTTTTCTATGAAACAACTCGCACTCAACATCACCCCCACTTGGCAACCCACGCTGGATAATTTTGTCGTAGGCCGCAATGTAGAAATTATTTCTACATTGCGCCATGCTCTTATCGGTCAATCAACCCCACAACCAGCCGGGCAATGCTACCTATTGTGGGGCGAGTCGGGCAGCGGTAAAAGCCATGTGCTACAAGCCGTTTCCCAATACGCACACACGCTGCAATTAGCGGCACACTACATAGACGCCGCCGAGTTTAATCATTATTCAACCAACATGTTACAAGCCGTATACGCACCTGTGGTGGCGATAGATGACGTGGAAAAATTAGATGACACGGCACAAATAAAATTATTCGCCCTCTATAATCATCTGCGTGAAAATGGCGGCTTATTACTGGTAAGCAGCCATGCCGCGCCTGCCCATTTAACGGTGCGCGATGACCTTAGAACCAGGCTGGGATGGGGTTTGGTGTACCAGCTACACAGCTTGAGCGATGAAGAAAAAGGGCAAGCACTCGATCAACACGCCCAAGTGCGTGGGCTGAATTTGCCACATGAAGTCACCCAGTATTTGTTGCGCCACGGGCGGCGTGATTTGCCCGCGCTGCTGGCGGTGCTAGATGAATTGGACACACATTGCCTGCGTTTAAAGCGCACGCCTTCCGTGCCCTTGTTAAAAGAAGTGATGCAAAATTTTAATTTGGAGATGCAATGAACCGAGGTGGAATGAATCTGGCTTTATTTGATCTGGACAATACTTTATTAAGTGGCGATAGCGACTTTGAATGGTCGCAATTTCTCATCGAACAAGGGGTGATGGAGCGCGAAGTATTTGAAGTAAAAAATCACACTTTTTACGAGCAATACAAAGCGGGCACATTGGATATTCATGAATTTTTAGAATACCAATTAAGGCCGCTATCGCGCCATTCGCGGCATGTGTTAGATGGCTGGCTAAAAGAATTTGTGCAACAAAAAATGCTCGCCCTCATCGGCGCGCCGGCTAAAAAATTAGTCGCCCAACATCAGGCGGCGGGCGATATCTGCGTCATCATCACCGCCACCAATAGCTTCGTCACCGCGCCCATCGCCCGGCAATTTGGTGTGGAAAATTTAATCGCCACCGAGCCGGAACACAAAGACGGCGAATTTACCGGACAACTCGCCGACATCCCCTGCTTCCGCGAAGGAAAAATTACCCGCCTGGAAAATTGGATGACGCAGCGCGGATGGGGTTGGGACAGTTTCTCGCATAGTTGTTTTTACAGCGATTCGCTAAACGATTTACCGCTGCTAGGTAAAGTGAAATCCCCGATTGCGGTGGACCCCGACCCCACCCTACGCGCCCATGCCGAACAAAATGGCTGGCAAATAATCAGCTTGCGCGGCGTATAACTAGCGCGTTTTTGCTTTCTGATATTGAGGGCGAGTTATGGGGGAAATATTCAGACCATAAAAACAACTTGGCTGATTTGCTTTAATATTTCAAATGTTATAACATAGTTACAACATTACATTTGGAGAATATCATGCGGGTAATCTTGAGAAAAGTGGGTAACTCTCGCGGGGTTATCATCCCCGCAACATTGCTGGCTGCCTGTGAAATGGGCGATGAAGTTGATATGCGCCAAGAGGGAAAAAGCCTAGTGATTGCGCCCGTTCATGCGCCGCGCACAGGGTGGTTTGATGGTTACAAACCCGCAATAGATGCCGAACCGCTCGCTGCATTACCCCAAGACGAAAGTAGCGAGGAGTGGGTGTGGTAGCGGGCGGCACAATCAAGCGCGGCGAAGTCTATTGGGTCAACCTCGACCCAACCATCAGCACAGAAATTAAAAAACCACGCCCAGCATTGATTGTCTCCCCAGACGACCTCAACGCGGCCTTACCGCGTGTCATCATCGCCCCGCTCACCAGCCAAGGGCAGCCGCTCGGTTGCCGCCCCAAAATAAAATTCGCGGGTAAAACAGCGTACATTTTGTTGGATCAAATACGCTCGGTTGATAAGCGTCGCTTAGCTGGGAAAATGGGAAAAGTTGACCCCGCGAAATGGCATCCTGTTTTATTAGAAATGCTGGCGTAGCGTGTTAAACCTATACAGGGCTGGGGATAAACACCATAAAAACTGACCAATTAACGCGTCCATGCCGAACAAAAGGGCTGGCAAATAATCAGCTTGCGCGGCGTATAATTCAGTCGTTTCCGAAGGCTAGAAAACTATTTCGTCGTTAATATTGATTCAGATATTTATAATAATTCAGGCGCTTTAAATGAAAAAAATAATTGCACTGGCAAGCTTTATTTTTGCATTCACCGCTTCCACACCTGTGCTTGCGGGCGCACAACAAGAAAAAATGAAAGGCTGTCACGCAGAAGCAAGGGTAGATGGCTTGAAAGGCGATAACCACAAAGCGTTTAGAGTAGCTGCCTCAAGGAATAAGTTTTGTTTGATTAACTCTTAAAACGCGCCGCAAAGCGCGTTTTTTATTGGTGGACAGGGCGGGGGGTTGCGATTAAAGAGTAATGCTTTTTTCTAATGTGCGAGTATGGTAACTTGCCGAGATGGTTGGCTAGGCGGCGTGATGCGGGCAATACAAAACTGAATTGCCCCCATTCACAATTTGGCGGGAGGGGGTAATATTGTGAAGACTGAAAAACTTAAACTAAACCGCTTCCAATCTGCTGGTTGGACAGTGGGCAGCACAGAGGACTTTCCGTAAAACAGGGATCGGTGCAAGGCTACGCAACGATGCAAGAAGAGCAATATGGCTTGGATATTTGATAAGGGAAGGATAACCTCGCTCTTGAAGTGATGTGTTAGTTCTCAGAGCATCTCAAATGCAGTTTTAACGTAATCATCTAAGATATTTTTTCTTTTCAGTCGCCACTCATTTTCTGGTATGAATTCAGGTTCCACTCCAGAAGTATCAATTGTGCCAGACACCCCTAGATGATTTTTCGCATCGCTAGGTGACATATTTTCTAGCGTAATTTCGCGACCTAATGCAAAAGCGCGAAATCCCGCTCGCGCTCCACGCATACATAAATAGCCTATTGGCGGGCGTTCTCCTCTCATCAGTTCTATTGAAACAGCTTGCAACATTGCGCCGGCTTGCCAATCCTTTTTCGATTGAATAATCATTTCATTGATTGGGCGCATGCTCATCTCATATTCTTTTCCTATAATATCTGGACTTGTCTTATCAACGCAACGCGCGCCATCGATAGCAAGTGATAGCCTAGAAAGAAAAAAATAAACAGCTGCTTCAAATTCATACCCACCATCTTTGTCTCTTATATGTGACAAGTTTGATGAATATGCGTATGAATATCTTGCTTCTGCATTTTGGGAAATAATTTTCCATTTTAACCAACTGGAAATATCCACTAAGTTTTTGTTATCCTTCAGAATCGCAGAGCTAGCTAGCCAAGTTTTACCAGATAGGGTTTTGTCTTGTGCGTCTAGATTCTTCCAGAGTATTGCCATGTTATTGTCAGGAGGATTTGATCGCATATGATCCATTTTTAAATCTACCGCCTTGTAAATTGGAATATTATCTTGAATGTACTGCTGCACTTGTTCCAATGATAACTTTTTGACACAGGCGGGCTGAAATTGATTATCTGTGGATGACTTTCCGTAAAACCAATGCGTATCAAATATTGGTTTGCATACCCCTTTTTGCAAAGATATTTCGTCTAAACTCAGCGAATACATAGCACCATTTTCAGGGGTGAATTGAATGGAATAATTACAGAAAAACATCGGTGTCAGTTGCACATATTGCAACTTGAGAAATGTTGGCTTATTTGCGCTGATTAATATGCTCTTACTACTATTTGCGCTGATTAATAGGCTCTTACCTGGTCTAGGTTTGAGACCACCAGCAAGAAGAGTTAGACTTTTGCATGTGACTGGATCGTTTATTAGAAACAAAGACGTTTGTCCATTCAAAGTATTGGAATTAGCACCTGTACTTCCCGTAGGAGTTACGATTCCATGAACTATCAAAGTGGCAGTAGGCCCATCTTTAGGTGGTACATAACTTGTAGCACAACCACCCAAATACATTGTGAGCATACACAGCGTAGTAACCAAACGGTTTAGCATTCAAACTCCCAACAACAGCGTAGACGTGGAAATAATTTTATCGGCACAATCTGCCATAAATAAAATGCAATATCAAGTTGAAGTTCGGAAATCAAGAGCAATCGGGGACAGCTATTTCTAAAAAATTAAAGCGCGCCACAAATCGGCAAGCAAAGCCGCGCTTTTTATTGTTTATGCAAAACACATTTCTGGAATAATTCGGCAGCGCAAAAATAAATTTTAAGGTGTAGCCCAAGGACTAATATGAAGGTCGAGCTAATGTGGTCAGCATCGCAATAGTTTTGCGTTAACTGGAAATCATGAATTCATCGGTACTCAACAAGCGCATCGTCATCATCGCCGGTCCAAACGGTGCGGGGAAGACGACCTTTGCCCGCGAGTTTTTGCCGACCGATGCGGAGTTGCCCAACTTCGTGAATGCCGATTTGATCGCCGCCGGGCTGTCGCCTTTTGCGCCTGAGGTGGCCGCATTCAAAGCGGGGCGTAAACATAACGACATAAATCTACTGCGCGAATGAAGGATTGCGTTGCGCGGTGCTCGGAATCCTCATGTATGAATCTATACATTCCGGTTCCTGCGCTCCGTGCGCCTTACCCTTCATCCGCTCGCTACGATTTCTGTCGCTATGTTTGATGCTGGAAACGATGGCGGACTATGCAAGACGCGGCGAAAGTTTTTCTTTCGAGACGACGCTTTCCGGTTTGACCTACACGAAAATGATCCCTGCTTGGCGTTCTGCTGGGTATGTGGTGAAGTTGATTTTCCTGTCTCTACCGAATGTTGAAATCGCTTTGGAGCGCGTGGTAAACCGTGTGAAACAGGGCGGGCACAATGTGCCTGATTCCAATTCCCGATAAACACGATCACTATGTTGCCTTCGTCTTCGGCTCCTAGCCGTACTCAACTGTACTGTCTTCGTCGCCTCATCCTCGCCGCCTTGTGCTCCTTTTTATCGGAAGCTGGAATGAAGAGATCATTCGCCGTCGCTTTGTGCATGGCATTCAGAATTTTGAGCGCTATAAGGTGCTGGTAGATAGCTGGCAACTGTACGATAATTCGGGTGCTCCTCCTATATTGCTTGATGAAAGTTGATCGCTATGAAAGCACCTGTCTCGCACTCGAAAGACCCCGATCTGCAAAAAGCTCCGCAAGCGCTAATGCGCGCTTCTGAAAAGGCGCGCTTGCTGGCCGAACAAACCGGCACGACTTTCGTTGTGCACAAATCATCCTCGCCTTCTGCGAAGGCGGATAAGCGGAAGTAGCAAGGGCTGATGTAGCCAACATCGCCGTAGCTTATAGCCATTCAAAATAGGCAGAAATGCGGGGAGACATCAGGCTCGGACAACGACTAGTTTTAACTGATACCCTTTGGCCTCTTCCTGTAATTTTTACCCCGACATCAATGCACCGTTGGAATAACTAAATGGCATCGCTAAAAAATTAAAGCGCACCACAAATCGGCAAGCAAAGCCGCGCTATTTATTATTTACATGCAGCACATTTCTGGAATAATTCGGCAGCGCAAAAATAAATTTCAAGGTGTAGCCCAAGGACTAATATGAAAATTCATGAGTATCAAGCGAAAGAAATTTTGCGTCAGTATGCAATTCCCACGCCGCGTGGCAAGGCGTGTTTCAGCGTGGATGAGGCGGTAACCGCAGCCCAAAAAATGGGCGGCACAGTGTGGGTGGTCAAGGCGCAGATTCACGCGGGTGGGCGCGGCAAGGGCGGCGGGGTGAAGATTGCGCGGAGCGTGCATGAGGTGCGCGAATTCGCCGCGCAGATTTTAGGGATGCAGCTGGTGACCCATCAAACGGGGGCGGTGGGGCAAAAAGTGCGCTGTTTGTTGGTGGAAGAAGGCGTGCATATTGCGCGTGAATTTTATGTGGCTTTCGTGGTAGATCGCAGCAAGCAGCGCGTGGTGTTAATCGCGAGCAGCGAAGGCGGCATGGAGATTGAGGTGGTGGCGGAAAAGTCGCCGGATAAAATTCATAAAGTGTGGGTTGATCCGATAACGGGTTTGACCGATGCGGATGCGGATGCGGTTTCCCATAAAATTGGCCTGACAGGCTTGGCCGATGCGCGGCTGTGTTTGCAGGCTTTGTATCGCGCCTTTGTGGAAAAAGATGCGACGCTGGCGGAAATCAATCCACTGGTGCTAACCAGCGATGGCCGCGTGATTGCGTTGGATGCGAAATTTAGTTTTGATAGCAACGCGCTTTATCGGCATCCGGAAATTGTGGCGTATCGAGATTTAGCCGAGGAAGATCCGAACGAAATCGAGGCATCTAAATTTGATCTCAGCTACATCGCGCTGGATGGCAATATCGGCTGTCTGGTCAACGGCGCGGGGCTGGCGATGGCGACCATGGACATCATCAAATTATATGGTGGCGCTCCTGCTAATTTTTTGGATGTGGGTGGCGGGGCGACCAAAGAAAAAGTAGCAGAGGCGTTTAAGTTGATGCTGAAAAATCCCAAACTGCGCGCAATCTTGGTGAATATTTTTGGCGGCATTATGAAATGCGATGTGATCGCTGAAGGCGTGGTGGCAGCGGTGCGTGAAATGCATTTGCAAGTGCCGCTGGTGGTGCGCTTAGAAGGTACCAACGTTGATCTGGGGAAAAAAATTCTGGCGGAATCGGGTCTAGCCATTATTGCGGCAAATGATATGGCGGATGCGGCGAAAAAGGCCGTGGCCGCAGCGCAAGGGGGAAAATAAATCATGTCTATTTTAATCAATAAAAATACCCGCGTAATGACGCAAGGCATGACTGGCAAGGTCGGGCAATTTCACACCCTGCACAGTAAAAATTATGCCAATGGCGCAAATTGTTTTGTCGCTGGGGTAACGCCGGGCAAGGCTGGGCAAAGCTACGAAGGCATTCCTATTTTTAACAGTGTGGCTGATGCCAAACAGCAAACGGGTGCGACCGTGTCGGTGATTTATGTACCGCCGCCGTATGCCGCCGCTGCAATTGATGAGGCAGTCGAAGCTGGGTTGGATTTGGTGATTTGCATTACCGAGGGCATTCCGGTGATGGATATGTTACGCACCCGCCACAAAATGGCACAACAGGTAATGCAGAGCCAAAAAGTCCAAGGAAAGCAAACACTGCTGATTGGCCCGAATTGCCCCGGCGTAATTACACCAGATGAAATAAAAATCGGCATCATGCCCGGACATATTCACAAGAAAGGGGCCATCGGCGTGGTGTCGCGCTCCGGTACACTTACTTATGAAGCGGTCTGGCAATTAACGCAATTGGGCTACGGGCAATCTTCGTGTGTGGGTATCGGCGGTGATCCGATTAACGGCTTAAAACATTTGGACGTGATGAAAATGTTTAATGATGATCCTGAAACTGAAGCGGTGGTAATGGTCGGCGAAATTGGTGGCAGCGATGAAGAAGAATGCGCACGCTGGATTAAGGATAATATGCGTAAGCCTGTTGTTGGATTTATTGCCGGCATTACCGCCCCACCGGGAAAACGCATGGGGCATGCCGGTGCAATTATTTCGGGCGGGCAAGGCGGTGCAGCAGCCAAGCTGGCGGTGATGGAAGAGTGCGGCATCCACATTACCCGTAATCCTGCAGAAATGGGTAAGCTGATGCAGCAAATTTTGCGCGGATGAGTGCGTGTTTTTTATAATGCAGCCAATCAGAACGCTGAGGTGATTTATGTATTACATCGTTGACAGTCAAAAATCCTTTGAGCAAGCGGCTACCGACCTTGAAGCAGCCATTAAGCGCAATAATTTTGGTGTGCTGCATATTCACGATTTGGGTGCCATATTGCGTAGCAAGGGCATTCAATTTGGCGAGCAATGCAGAGTTTTTGAAGTGTGCAATCCCAAGCAAGCTGAAATTGTGTTGAGCGTAGATATGCGTTTGAATATGGCCTTGCCCTGCCGTATTTCGGTGTATACAGAAAAAGGAAAAACCAAACTGGGTCTCATTAAACCGCAAGCAATGCTGCTTGATTTATCGCAAGACCCAGCCGTCGTTCAAGTGGCAAAAGAGGTGGAAGAAAAAACCATCCAGATGATTGATGAAGCGAAGTAAGTCTGAACAATCACTTTAAAACAATCACCTCCGCAACAAAATTGCTTTCCCACAACGGAATCACTGCCCTTGCCTTAACTCCCAGTTGATAATTGTTATCATTTGTGATTAACTACTCATACCTAACAATATTCTAGGAGTGATAGCAATGAACACACTAACTTTATTTGCACGGCATGTAATCAAAATAAGTATCGCAGCTACTCTGCTAACGGGCTCCTTGGCGGTAGCGGCCAAGAATGAAATCATCGTGTATTCGGCGCGCAACGAGCAACTTATTAAACCCCTGTTTGAAGCGTACACCAAAGAAACCGGTGTCACTATCCGCTACATAACCTATATGGAAGGGCCGTTGCTGACAAAATTGCAAACGGAGGGGGTCAACTCACCTGCCGATTTACTGATAACCGTTGATGCTGGCAATTTATGGCAAGCATCCAATATGGGGGTGTTGCAGCCGGTGCAGTCGGACAAGTTAACCGCGAATATTCCGGCGCATTTGCGTGACCCCGGACACCAGTGGTTTGGCTTGTCGGTGCGCGCACGCACGATTGTTTATAACAAAGACAAGGTCAAACCTACCGAACTTTCAACCTATGAAGATTTGGGTAACTCAAAATGGAAAGGGCGGCTGTGTTTGCGTACTTCTAAAAAAGTGTACAACCAATCGCTCGTGGCGATGATGATGGCGCAGCATGGCGAACCCGAGGCCGAGAGAATTGTGAAATCTTGGGTCGCAAATTTGGCGACTGACCCTTTCCCTGATGACACCGCTGCATTGCAGGCGGTCGCTGCCGGGCAGTGTGATGTGACGATCGTGAATACTTATTACTTTGGTCGCTTGATGGAAAAAAAACCAACCTCGCCACTGAATATTTTTTGGCCGAATCAAGTCGCCCAGCCTAATCAAAAAAATTCGAGCATCGGCGTGCATGTGAATATTTCCGGCGCAGGGATCGCGCGTCACGCCAAACATAAAGAAGCGGCAATTAAATTTTTAGAATGGCTCTCTTCAGAGAAGGCGCAAAATATATTTGCCGATGTCAATTTGGAATATCCGGTTAATCCAAAAGTAAAACCAGATCACAGAGTCGCGGCTTGGGGCGAGTTTAAGCAGAACCCGATCAACGTGATCACCGCGGGCGAGTTGCAATCTGCAGCGGTCAGATTGATGGATCGCGCTGGCTATAAATAATGCTGGCCTATCATCCACCCTATATTTAGGTATGCACGCCCCGCCCGCTTCGGTCAAACATCCCTCGCTAGAAAAATGGTCTTGGCTGAGTGTGCCTTTGTTAAAAATGCGCGCACTCCAAGGCTGGGCTGTGGTCGCATCATTAATCGCACTCATCACCTTGATACCCATTACGCTTGTGCTCTCTTCACTGCTCACCCCCGAGCATGAAGTATGGGCACACTTGATGGAATATCAGCTCCCGCAGCTATTACCGAATACCTTTTGGTTGATGCTGGGAGTGGGGATGGGTGTTATTTTGCTCGGCGTACCCTTGGCTTGGCTCACCGCCGTGTGCGCGTTTCCTGGTAGCAAGTTTTTCTCATGGGCATTACTCCTGCCGCTGGCTATACCCGCTTATGTCACTGCATTTGTCGCCATCGGATTGTTAGATTTTACCGGCCCCGTACTCACTTTGGGGCGCGAGTGGTTTGGCGCATTCCCTTTCCCAGCCATACGCTCGCGCGGTGGCGTAATCATAGTAATGGTTTTGGCACTCTATCCTTACGTTTATCTAATCACGCGCAACGCGTTTATGTCACAGGGCAGGCGCGCATTAGAAGTGGCGCAATCGCTGGGCTATTCTCCGTTAGCCGGGTTTTTTCAAGTTGCCTTGCCGATGGCACGCCCGTGGATAGTGGGTGGCGTGATGTTGGTGTTAATGGAAACGCTGGCCGATTTTGGCACGGTCGCGGTGTTTAATTACGACACCTTTACTACGGCGATTTACAAATCTTGGTTCTCTTTATTTTCCTTGCAAGCGGCTTCGCAATTAGCTTCATTGCTCGTGTTGTTTGTGTTGGTGGTGTTGGTGGCAGAGCAGCAATCCCGCGCCCATCGGCAATACACACCAACGGGCAAGCACGATGCGGGCGTCTTTATTCGATTACATGGCATACGTGCGTGGCTGGCCTGCGGACTGTGCCTAACGGTGTTAGCGTTGGGATTTGTTGTGCCCATCATTCAGCTTGTGGTGTGGGTAATGGAAGTCGCTAAAGAAGACTTAGATGCAAGATACTTTGGGTTTTTATGGCACTCACTGCTGCTGGCCGGCTTAGCCGCCCTACTGGTTTCTTTTGTTGCCCTGCTGTTAAGCGCCAGCACCCATCTACACTCTGGGCTATTTTCAAGCATCACCGCACGGCTGGCCACAATAGGCTACGCCCTACCCGGCGCAATGTTGGCCGTGGGTATTTTTATTCCCATGGCATGGGTAGACAATCACCTCATTGCCGCCGGCTGGGTACAGTCCCCCGTACTACAAGGAACACTGCTTGCCATGTTGTTGGCGTATCTTGTGCGCTTCCTAGCCGTGGCACACGGCCCAATTGATAGCCAAATGCATCGCATCACGCGCAGCATGAACGAGGTCTCACAAAGCTTAGGCGTGTATGGCATCAACCTTAGAATACGCGTACACCTGCCGATATTGCGCGGCGGCATATTGACGGCAGCCGCGTTAGTCTTTGTCGATGTCATGAAAGAAATGCCCATCACCCTAATGACCCGCCCATTTGGCTGGGACACGTTGGCTGTGCGCGTATTTGAAATGACCTCGGAAGGCCAGTGGGAGCACGCCGCGCTGCCCGCACTGGCGTTGGTACTCGCTGGCTTAGTGCCGGTTATTTTTTTAATCCGCTCTAGCAGCAAACACGCATAATGGACTCTCTAAAAATTCAAATTGCTAAGCCAGACAAGGCGCGAAGTGGGGTAAGCAGGCAAGCCGCAGAGCGGCGGCTCGCAATAAAAAGTTGCGACGACGCATATGTTTGATATGTTAGAAGTAATTTTTTTCGAGCAACATCGTATGGCGACGGTGCACCGCAAGGGTAGGCAAATCCGTTGCCAGTCAAAGACTGGACGGAGTTTGCACCGTGGTTGTTGCCGATTCATCGGCTTTAGTGTCAATTCCACACACAGCTTGCTGTGTAGTGGATTGCCTGCCTTTGGTACAACCACGGCCTACCCCTTGCGGGTGGAAGTTGGATTTTTAGCGATGTCCATAAAAATGAATCCTCAACCATGCTCCTAACCTTTAATAATGTCAGCCAGTCTTACGCCGATCGTGCCGTGCTGCGTGGGCTTTCGTTCACCCTTAAGCAAGGTCAAATCGGTTGTTTATTGGGAGCTTCGGGCTGTGGCAAAACAACTGTGCTGCGAACCATCGCAGGTTTTGAGCCGATTACCGACGGTGAGATTTTACTCAACGAAGTTTGCGTCAGCTCGCGCAGCATCATGATCCCCGCACAAAGACGGCGGATAGGCATGGTGTTTCAAGACTACGCGCTGTTCCCGCATTTAACTGTCAGCGCGAATATCGCTTTTGGCTTGCGTCGCATCCCCGATGCGGTGCGGGATGAGCGCGTAGCAGAGTTGCTGCAAACAGTAGGATTGAGCGGCAGTGGCCATGCCTATCCGCACCAATTATCCGGCGGGCAGCAACAGCGTGTGGCGCTGGCACGTGCCTTAGCACCCCGCCCCAATTTACTGTTGCTAGACGAGCCCTTTTCCAACTTGGATGTAGAATTACGCGAGCGGCTTTCACTCGAAGTGCGCGACATCATCAAACAACAAGGTACAACCGCCATCATCGTCACACACGACCAGCATGAAGCCTTCGCCATGGCCGATGTGATCGGCGTGATGAATGCGGGAGAAATTCAGCAGTGGGATACCGCTTATAATTTATACCACCAACCCGCCAACCGCTTCGTGGCAGACTTTGTCGGACAAGGCGCGTTTTTGATTGGCAAAGTATTAAATGATGTACAAGTGGAAATTGAGCTGGGTGTGTTAAATGGCGACATTCCCGACAATTGCAATGTGCCCGGCTGCGAGGTGGAAGTGCTGTTGCGCCCCGACGATATTATTCACGACGACACCAGCCCGTTGCGGGCATGGGTAGAAAAAAAAGCTTTTCGCGGCTCAGATATTTTATACACCTTACGTTTGCCGAGTGGCGCACGCGCGCTGTCATCGGTGCACAGCCACCAAGATCATGCTATTGGTGAAGAAATCGGCATTCAGCTAGAGGTAGATCATGTCGTGGTGTTTCCGCACCTTGCTGCGCCAGCAAACCGCTAAAGCAAGGGACTGAGTTATTCCAACTCTCAATTTATTAAGCCCTCAATCTTGCTCCCTCATCCCAACCCTTCTCCCGGAGGGAGAAGGACTTTACTCCCTCCCCCTCCGGGATAACCAATGACTCGCCCAGCGTTTTTTGCTGGGTTAGTCAGATGGCTAGTTGTTTCACCCAGAGGGAAAGCGTAGCGAGGGTGAGGGAACAAGCTGGCATTATTGAATTAGCAATGGCATTAACCAGCGATGTTATCAAGGCTTATACGGACATTTTTTCTTCACACAATCCGCATAAATATATAACGCGTGTTCGCGAATTTTGAAGCCCAATTTTTCCGCCACCGCAACCTGCCGCTGCTCGATTTCAGGATCATAAAATTCTTCCACCCGCCCGCATTGCAGGCAAACCAAATGGTCGTGATGCCCACCCTGATTTAATTCAAAAACAGACTTGCCGCTTTCAAAATGGTGGCGCGACAACAAACCTGCTTGTTCAAACTGTGTCAGCACGCGATAAACCGTGGCCAGCCCTACATCCAGCCCTTCGTTCAACAGCAGGTTGTAAACATCTTCCGCGCTCAAATGCCGCACGGTTGCTTGCTCGAACAAATTTAAAATTTTAAGACGTGGGAGCGTGGTCTTCAGACCGACCGCTCTAAGGTCTTGCGCTGAACTCATTAACATAATCTCCTAAAAACAAAAAATGTACGCAGTCTCCCCATTTGATTTCCAAGTTGCCATCTGAAACTTGGGGGCGTGCAACGGAAGCGATTATATTGCCTGAGATACTTAGTCAACATTTATAAAAATAAGGGATTGGGGAATATTAACAAAATTCAGCCTTGCTTGTTGTTCACGGTAGGACTATTGTGCAGCAAAAATAAAAAACGCCACCCAGCTTTAAGCCAAGTGGCGTGTGTAATTCCAATTCGCGTTAGAAACGATAACTGTGTTGGCATCGTCTTCGGCTCCTGATGGAACAACTAGCCATTCGACTAAGCCCGCAAGCGGGCAAGTCGCTGGTTATAGCCGTACTCAAATGTACTGTCTTCGTCGCCTTATCCTTGCCGCCTTGTTCTCCCTTCTAACGCGAATTGGAATAATAAAGCAATGCAGGCTTTAGCGCCGGGGGCTTGCCCGCATTTAAACGCTCAATGCTTTTTCAACTTCTGATAATTTATGCCGCGCCATCGCTAGGTTGGCCTTGCTCTTATCCAGAATCACATACACAAACAAAACATTTTTGTGCAAACGAATCAAATGGTACTGGCTGCCAAGGGTAATCAAAATATCTTCCAAGCTATCCTTGAGACCTAGAGCGGACATCACTTTAAGTTTAGAGCGCACAACTTCGGTGTTACCCGCGCCTGCCAAATCTAAATCCACGCCACCACCGCCCATTTTACCCAGCACCATGCCGCTGGCAATATCAACCAAGCACGTTCCTACCGCGCCATCTATTTTCATTATTTCTGCCAAACTATCATTGGTATTTGCCATGCTACTTTCTCCTTTAGTTAAAGTACGTCCGTTATTGGTTTTGCGAGGAATGAGATTATTTTTTACAGGCACTGAACCATTACTTCTATCCGCTTGCTTGTTTTTGCGGGGCGGCTTACTTTTTACAGTCGGCGCATCAAACAAATCCGGCAATATATCGTGCCTCGTTACCGCACCTTGTGTGACCTGCTCGATTTGTTTCGCACGTTCCGGCGTAATTTTTGTTCGGCCATTTAACCATTGCCAAACAAGGCCTTGCGTCACCCCCAACTCTTTTGCAAATGAGGCTTGTGTAACGCCTAGGGTAGATCGGATGTATTTCGCCAGCTCCATTTGCGAAGTATAGCGGCACTATAACGCGCTGTAAATTGCAATCAGAATAATACGGAGCTCAATTACCACTTCACGATAGTCCTGCTAGCAATGCGTGCACAAGCAATAGGGAGGTTCCATCGCGCAAAAATGTGCGCCTAATAAGCAACCGCCAGCTTTTCTCCTATTTGCGCGGCACATTGCCTGCAAACAAACAACAAACTGCCGAACACCATCGCCTCATTGGCAACAGCCGTCATAATCAAGCCGTCTTTAGAGCCGGGGATGTTAAGCATTAGCACTTTGCCCACCTCTGCTTCGATCATTACGTTGTGGCACTTTTGCAGATCAACTTCTTTGACGATTTGCTCGCCCAAAGCGTGCATGGCACTGGTCATCGCAGCAAGACGCTCATCTGAAATATCACTTCTAATAGCGGCCAAATTAAACCCATCCGCACTGGCAATCAGCGCGGCGAGGATACCCGTATTATTTGCATGAAGCTTATCCAATGCGGCTTGGCACACTGCTGCAATCATCTTACTGTTATTCGCATCCATTATTATCTAATCTCCAATACACTTAACAAGGCATCTACCATTAACAAAACGTCTTCTTTTTTGCGCACATCAACTTCAAACAGCGGCAGCATCATGTCACGCGCCGCTAATACCTCATAATAAGCATCAATGCTGGGGCCGCCGGGTTTGTTGCTCACTCCGACAACCGCCCCAGTCTCTTTAATTAAAGGCGCGAAGCCATCGAGAAATTTATTCAAATCTGCCAGCGGCTGCGGGCGCGCAGAATCCAGCAGGATGATCAGCCCCAACGCGCCGCGTGACAAAATACTCCACATAAAGTCGAAACGCTCCTGCCCTGGCGTACCGTAAATGCGCAACTGATCGCCGTTACCGAGGGAGATTTGGCCGTAGTCCATCGCCACCGTGGTGGTTGCTTTTTGGCTTTGCGCAAGGTCTGAATTTTTAACATCAGTACTGACCACGCCAATTTCGCTGACTGCGCCGATGGCCGTAGACTTGCCTGCACCCATCGGGCCAGTGATAAGGATTTTATATTCCGCCACGTTTAATACCCTTCCTATTTTCTAAATTTTGATCTCTACAAACCCAATGTTGCGCGGATTCTGCCGAATAATGATTTTTTCTCTTCGCTCGTTATAACAGGGGCGGGCGGGGGAGTCGCAATCACGCGCTCACCCACAATAAGATACCCACACAGGCTGCAAGCATTGATAAAGTCAACCACATCACCCACCTTCGCGCTCGTTGTTTGCGCCACCGAGGCGGGGGTGACCCATTCTTTTGATCGGGCAAAGTGTGCGGATAACCGCACAAAAGCGGGGCGGCTGGCGAGCAATGAAGCATCCGGCCAACGACGTAGCTTGTAGGTGCAATCCCCACTCAACCACGGCAATAGATTACCTTGGCCAGCCAACAAGCCTGCCTGCCACAGCAAGCCTACCCACGGCTTAGCCAACGGCCAAGCCTGCTCGACTGCCGCATCGCCAGGAGAAACAGGAACCGCTTTAAGCCCCGTCAACTGATGGAGCTGGGCGTAATCCACCAACCCAACCGAGACAAATACTCTTTTTTCATCTGCCCAAAAAACCATATCGCCCGCACTGGATTGAATGGCGAATACCCCACTGGAATACCCCGCAATTTCGCGCAAAGCTAAGGTAAAAGCACTGGGAGCTGCTTGCATTTGTGGGAGGTGAATGACGGCGGAGGGGCTGTTGCCGCCACTTGTTGCGAGCCTTACGGTTGCAGCATTCAACACATCCAGCGTGCTCATCACACGCAAAGGGGCATCTAGCCGAATAGCTTCTGGCGGTAACGCGATGACTTGGGAATCATCTTCGATCAATACGGCAATAATGCGCTGAGAATTGGGTGTGCGATTTTTCAATGCCTCCACACCCTGCGGGGTTGCGGGATTAACGATCAATACCCCAGGCGCGGCGGCCTCTGAATATTCCCAACGCGCGGTTGTCTTACCTTGCAACACGGCCAGCATGGATCTTAATACGGTTTCCTGGATTGAAGATAAGCCAACGTGCGAGACTAAAAGCGTTGCTTCATTTGCCATGGCTGTTCCCATTTGCGTTGTTGGCAGCCCAGAAATTAAGGAACATCAGGTTATCCATGGGTTTGGCAATAAAGTAGCCTTGCACCATGTCACAGCCTGCAGCCTTCAATATATCCCATTCTGCCTGCCCTTCCACGCCCTCGGCCACGGTCTTTAACCCCAGGCGACGCGCCATGGCGATACTGGACTCCACCACCGTCCTTGAAGCGGCATTGGTCGAGCAGTCAGTGACAAAACCCTGATCAATTTTTAGCTCGGTAAACGGTACGCGCATCAGCTGCTGCAAGCCAGAGTAGCCCGTGCCGTAGTCATCCACCGACAACCCAAAGCCGCGCATACGCAAGCGCGCCAAGTTTTCTAGCGCGGGTCCCACCTCTTGCATAATCATGGTTTCGGTGATTTCCAAAATCATGTGGCGCGGATCAAGCCCCGCCAGCCGCACCACATCGGTGATCTGATCGGCAATACTGGTGTCGTTGAGTGAGGCCAGCGAGATGTTCACCGACACAGTTAAATCTAAACCACGCTCGCGCCAAGTGCGACAAGCTGCTGCGGCCTTCTCCAGCAGCAGCAGCATGGTCAGGCCAACAATATGGTCATCTTTTTCAAGCTGGGGAATAAAGGCATAGGGATAAACAAGCCCATGTTCGGGGTGATACCAACGCGCCAATACTTCTGCGCCCAACAATTTTTCGGTTTTGCTATCTAGCTTGGGTTGGAAGAAGGGTTCAAACTGCTTGTCGCTCACTCCCTGCAACACTTCGCTCAGCGTAAATTTTAAAGCGTCGACATCCTTGCGCTTGAGCGGAACATGGCGATCTAACAGGCTGCCGAGATTCTTGAGTGTGGCGGGCTTTTTAATCACCCCCAGCAGATTAATACCGTAAGCGCGCGCCATCACACCTACCGAATCAAGCAACGCTTGATCTTTGCTGCTGCTGATAATGACGGAAGCTGGATTTTGCGCCTGCCCCGCATGTCGGAGCAGCTCCATGCCATCCATATTGGGCATTTCCAGATCGCAAATTACCACGGAGATAAGCGGTGACAGACTGCTGAGTAGAGCCAACGCTTGCTGCCCGTCGCCCGCTTCCAACACCTCTTGCACGCCGAGGACGCGCAACATTTGCACTAAAGTCAGGCGTTGAAAGTCATCATCTTCAACTACGAGTACGATCAAATTATTGACTCCGGGCATTGCGTTTTCCTCATGCGTATTTTTTATTGGCTGACTGTGCATGTGCGACCATAGCGCATTGTATCGCAGCTTAAAATTCAGCGAGCCAGCATTTTTCTTAAGGCATTTCCCTTAAGGCATTTTTCTTACGACACTCCTGGACTCCGTCATTCCCGCCTACGCGGGAATGACGGGCTGTGGGATTATTTGGGTTAAATATTCGTTTACACGCGCCACTTCATCTGTAAAAGCAGTTTGCAATATCACCAAAGACGGCGCATCACCCACCCTGGCCGCCGCTTCAATTTGTTGGCAGATAGCGGTTAGTTTGGCCGCACCTATCATCGCTGCCGCGCCCTTAAACTGATGTCCTACCGCTTGAATGGCTGATAAATTACCCGTGGATAAGGCCGCATTTAATTCATCCACACGCTTAGGTAACCCGTTACGAAAGCTACGCAGTAATTCCAATACAATGGCTTCATTGCCGCCCATCGCTTCGCTTAAAACACTGCGGTCAATTATTTCTGTTTTGGTGACTTCTGTTTTAGCTGCTTCAGCCTCATGCAATTTATCTGGCGTAGCATTATTTGCAAGTACCTGCTGCGAGGTTTGGTTGCCGGTTGATTGCTCCGCTGCGACGGGCAGAAATTTCTCTAATATCGCCTTAAGTTTAACCATATCCGAAGGCTTGACCAGCACCTCATCCATGCCCGCCGCGTTGCATTGCGAGACCGCCTCAGCAAATACATTCGCCGTCCATGCGATAATGGGGGTGCGCGCCAAGCCTTCTTGTTGCTCAATATCACGAATGGCGCGTGCTAACGCATAGCCGTCCATGACGGGCATGTTGCAGTCCGTAATAATGCATGCATATTCACCGCGTGCGGCACGTTGCCACATCGCCAGTGCTTCCTGTCCATCCGCTGCGACATGGTTACGCAAGCCCAGCACTTCCAATTGGCTTTGCAGCAACAGGCGGTTGGTGGGATGGTCGTCCACCGCCAGCACCAACGGTGCATCGGCAGGCGGATTGGCGATTGGGGAAACCAGCAAGCGCGCACTGCGCTGCGTGCGCCGCATTTCCAATTGGGCTGGGGTCGCATCGGTAACAGGCAACGTGAGCGTCACGCTCACTGTGGTGCCCGCCCCCAATGTACTTTGCAAGGCAATGCTCCCGTTCATCATATTCACTAGGCGACGGCAAATGAATAGCCCCAAACCTGTGCCGCCGTATAGTCGCGCCGTGGCAGCGCTGGCTTGCTCAAACGGTTGAAATAGTTTCTGCTGCGTGTCAAGCGAAATACCGATGCCCGTGTCTTGCACCGTCAAGCATATGGTCTCGGCATAGTCCCCGCGCGCCAGCCACTCGGCACGCACTTCCACATAACCCTGCTCGGTAAATTTAATCGAGTTGCTGACAAAGTTACCCAGTATTTGCTGCAAGCGCAGAAAATCAGCCAACAAACTTTTATTGATACGCGGATCGACCACCGCACGCAACTCAATATTTTTAGCCCGCGCCTCGTGGTGATAAGCGTATACCACGCGCTCCAGCAAATGTTCAATGGATAAGGCTTCCGGCAACAATGCCAGCTTGCCCGCCTCAATCTTGGCATGATCGAGCACATCATTAATAATGCGCCCCATGTCGCGCCCTGAAGTTCGCGCAATTTCTAATGTTTGGTTTTGCTCTTGATCCAGCTTCGTCAGGCTCAACAAATCCAGCATGCCCAACAAGCCGTTTAACGGCGTGCGGATTTCATGGCTCATTGTAGCGAGAAAGGTATCTTTCGCAGCACTGGCTTCCTCCGCCACATTTTTAGCCACGATGAGTGCCTGCTCCACTTCTTTGCGCCGGGTAATTTCACGGGAGGTTCCCAGTAGCTTCAAAGCGTGTCCTTGTGCGTCGCGCTCGGTCACCATGCCGTGCGTGTTCACCCACACCCACACACCATCATGCCTGCGTAATCTTTGCTCGACATGAAAATACGGATCATCCCCTTTAAGCGCCTTGATCAAAGCGTGCTGCGAAGTGGCGCGGTCGTCTGGGTGCACCAGCTCTTTAAGTGCTAAGGAAGTGGGGTCGATTACATCAGTACTACCCCCGAGAATTTTTTGCCAACCCAAATCACCCCTCATCGTTTCGGTGGCGACATCAATCTCCCACATGGCCAAAGCCGATCCGGCCAAGGCTAAATTTAATCGCTCCTCGGCATGCGCCAACTCTTGCTGCGCAAGCGTTTTATCAATCATCAGCATGTTTAATAATTCAACCAAGGCTGATACATCCTCGGCGGACACATTCAATTCAGATACATCCAACACGCCCGTAGCTGGCTGGGTTGCATGACCCGCAGAGAACTGCGTGAATGACTGCAACAATGCAGCTATTTTCAAATCTAGAGTGCTGCGCTCTTGCTGTAATTGAGATTTCTGCATAAACATTTATTCCGATTGCGTAATAAAAATGATCAGGCATATAGACATTAATCCGCGCGCGACGTACCAACCGTCGGCACATTTTACACCATCATCAATTAGCAGCCGCTCAGTCGTTACTACCACCGCGACCTATGGGGATAACCACTTATTCAACATCGCTTTGAGCTTGCCCAGCTCGGCAGGTTTAACCAGCACATCATCCATGCCCGCAGCGTGGCACTGCTCGGCGGCAGAGGATAATGCGTTGGCTGTCCACGCGATAATAGGGATGCGCGTGCGTCCTTCATTGGCTTCTATTTCGCGTATGGCGCGGGCAAGCGCATAGCCATCCATACCCGGCATGTTGCAGTCGGTCATCATCAAGGCATATTTTTGGGACGGGGCATCCTGCCATAATCTCAGGGCTTCCTGCGCGTCCTCCACTATTTGCACGCGCATCCCTAACACGACTAGCTGACGTTCTAGCACAATACGGTTCACCGGATGGTCGTCCACCGCCAAGATAAGTGGCGCGTTTTCTTGCGCGCCAGCGTCGGCTACGTGAGCCACCTGCATTGCTTGGGCAACACCTGTCGATGTGGCCGGTGCAGCATCCGCCACGGCAAAGGTCAGCGTCACACTCATGGTCGTCCCTGCACCCATGATGCTGTTGACAGTAATACTGCCGCCCATCATTTCTGCCAGACGGCGACAAATTGCCAAGCCCAAACCCGTGCCACCGTATAGCCTAGCGGTACTCGCACTGGCTTGCTCAAAAGGCTGAAACATACGTTGTTGCGCTGCTGCAGAAATACCAATGCCTGTATCGCTAACCGAGAAACGAATGGTCTCCGTGCCTGCACTTTGCGCTACCCTTTCCGCCTGTATTTCTATCCGACCATTGCGCGTGAATTTAAGCGCGTTACTAATCAAATTGCCGAGGATTTGCGTCAGCCGCAAAGGGTCTATCAGCAACGCAGCGCTGATAGACGGATCCACGGCATATTGTAAAACCAATCCTTTGCCGCTGGCTATGCCGTGATAGCTATGGGCGATGTGCGACAGCAATTGTGTAATAGAGACAGGTTCCGGCGCGATCTCTAATTTGCCCGCCTCAATTTTGGCATGATCGAGTATGTCATCAATAATGCGCCCTAAGCCACGTCCAGAATCTCGGGCAATGTTCAACATCTGTTGTTGCTCGTCATTCAATTCGGCCAAACTCAGCAATTCCAGCATCGCCAGCAGACCATTGAGCGGCGTGCGGATTTCATGGCTCATGGTAGCAAGAAACATATCTTTAGCCGCGCTGGCTTGCTCGGCAACGGTCTTGGCGTGATTTTGCTCGGCCACCAACGTACCCAGCAAGTGCACCAATTGTGACAAATCTACCGCCGATGAAGTGAGTGTGGAATGACCGCGTGCGATAAGAATAAGATTCGCTGCCTCCAGCAGCTCCGCATGATCTTTTTCTTTTTGCGCTAAGGTGGTGTGCAACTTTAGGTTAGCGGCAAACAGCTCTTGGGTGCTCAGCTCAAGGGTATGGGCGCGCAGCGCTAAGTCACGATCAAACTGGGTATAACTTTCAGAAACGGTATCCAGCAGCGCGGGTAAAGAAGCGACCACGCGCTGTAGTGCAAGCTGGGTGACAGAGTCCGGCGGAGTAGCAGAATCAAGTGATATAGCCGCACTCTGTTGCAGCCCTGCCAGCAAGGACAGCAGCGTCTCCAACGCGTGGTCGCTGCGCGCGTTTAACGCACGTCGCAATTGTCGGCGCAGTGCTTTATGCATCTACCTCTTCCAGCAGCGTGATGGTCATGGTTTGATTATGCAAACGGCAATCTGCACCTGCCAGATGCGGGCTAATCTCACCATTAGAATAAAACCCCGCAAGCATACAGCTTGCGCCAAATACACTACCAACGGCTTCGACCTCTTCATCTACTCGGCCATGCATCACCATTTTGCGCCCGACGCAACTCACCAGCAGCGCGAGCGATTCGTTGGCCGCGTTCGCTTGGCTCACTGCCCTCGCGGCTGCTTCGGCACCATCAATCAGATTATCGCTATTGGCTGTCATGAGCCTTAAATAACTGCCCGGTGCAACTTCGCCCGCCAAAATCAAACTGCCTTGCGCTTCATCCATGCCAAGTATGGTGCGGATCACGCCCGTTTGTTGCAGATCGCGATCAACCAAAGCAAATGGAAATAACAAAGCCGAACCCGGTAACGCCTCAGCATGTTTGCCCAAGTATCGCTTGTACAGCACCAGCGCGGGTTCGCCATCCAGCTCGTACAGCACATTATTTTCGACGCGATTGGCCAGCCGTATCGGGCCAAACGGCTGCCAGCCGCTAAACGTACCATGCGTCAAACGCGTGCGCGGCGAATGAAAACCGATCGCGGCAATGAGATCATTACCCACTTCAGACCCATGCACCACAAACGTTTCCTGAAATCGCCCCGCGTCAGCCGCCAAGCCACCGCTGATATTAACGCCTTCTCCCACCTCGGATTGAATGCCACGTATCAACGCACTGCCGTTAATTTTTATACCGGGCGCAAAAATCAAAATGGAATGCAAACCCGACATCGCCAAATCGCGACCGATGCGCGCACCCGCCGCAAAAGAATCGGCCATATCGCTCAGCCGCGTATGTGCTGTTTGGAATGTCGAGTGTTGAAAATGAATGCCACTTACCACCAGCGTATTACTTTCCACGCCCTGCTGCGACACCTCCCCCGCCGTAGAGCAACCGATCAGCAAGGCATTTGGAAAGCGCGTGTGCAGGGTATTCAACACCTCTGGCTTTGCAAAATAGCAGGTGTCGCCAAAGGCCAATAATATTTGTGGGGAGACTTTTTCCAAATCACGCAAATCCTCTGCGGACAACGAACCCGTAATGACAACTTGCGTGCACCGCATATAAAAACCTCCGTTCAGCAAAGTTTGGAATCGTGTTTTAACCCAAATAATCCCACGGACGCGAGATGATGGCGAGGCGATTTACGAGGCGGTTTTTTCACTTGGAAGAAGCTCATGGTTGTTCCATGGGCGACGAGCAAGCGGAAAAAATGACCGCGAAGCGTCCGCTAGCACTCGCGTAGTGCTAGCACAGCTGCCGTGGGATTATTTGGGTTTAATGGCCGTTTATTATATGGCCGACCCATACCATTTTATTCGGCACAAAACATAATTGGTTGTTGAAAAGATGCTAAAAGAGCGGTGTTTTGCGGGGATGGCTCCACACTGGGCCGCTACTATGTACGGGGGTGGGCATGGCACATTGCTGTGGCTCTAAACCTCAAGCAAAGTTTCCCTGTCTGTGTGCGCTATCTAATCAGCCAGATTGTTGGCCTACATGCCAAATACGATTAGATAGCGTTGAAACTGTGAAAATGGCTGGCAAACGTGCATATGTTGGGTTTTGCAAGCGTGTCAACTGAAAATCTTACCCGTTGAAGATTAGGAAGATGTAGTACATTCATCTTGAATGTCAGTGCGGTTTCCAGCGGAATTTCACCGCGCATTCAGGCCAATAAAATGCTGCGACCGCGCGTTAGCCTCCGCCGTCCTCATAGAAAAATCCCCGCACCATAATTGCCGATGGTGCGCGGACTTCCCCCATCGGCTAATTAAAACGCTTACTTCTTCGGATCGTACTTAAACGACAAGGCCACCCGTGCGCGGTAGGCGGCGACTTTGCCATCCTCCACTACCATGTCCAATTTAATCACTTCGGCAACCCTCAAATCGCGCAAGGTTTTAGAGGCCACTTTAACCGCATTTGCGGCGGCATCTTCCCAGGATTTTTTGCTGGTACCCACTATCTCGGTGATACGGTAAACGCTATCTGCTCCCATGATTTTCTCCTTAAGTTAACAACAATTAAACATCGCGACTACTGCAATACATCTGTACATCAGGCCTTGCTTTGAATCTGTGTGCCATTCTAACTAACTCCGCTTTTGCGCACACTGATTTTTGATTCGCCCTAAAGGGCTTGAAAATCGTACGCCCTAGCGTATTATAACGCCTGTTATAACATCATTTTCAACCAGACAAGAGGCGTGCCATGACCACATTAAAAGTGACCCAAATCGGAAACTCGCTGGGGGTAATTTTACCCAAAGAGTTGCTCACAAAAATGAAATTGTCAAAAGGGGACGAGCTGTATGTAACCGACACCCCAGATGGTTTGCAGCTTACCCCGAACGATGCCACATTTGAAACGCAAATGAGCGCGGCAGAAAAAATTATGAAAACCCGCCGCCATGTTTTGCGTGAACTGGCCAAATGACCAAACAAAAATGGGTATGGATAGACGAGCGGGTCGTCCTCGCCATACATAATGCCCAACTGGCAGAACATGGCGGCTTATCTGGTATACGCGATAAAAACTTGCTGGAATCCGCGTTGGCGCGATCACAAAATCTGCTGGGCTACGGCGCACCCGACGCGGCTGAACTTGCCGCCGCCTATGCTTACGGCATCGCACGCAATCATCCCTTTGCGGATGGCAATAAACGCACCGCGTTTGTGGTGTGTGAATTGTTCTTGAATTTGAACGAACAGGAATTAATTGCCAGCGATGTGGACTGTGTGCTAACCATGCTGGGTGTGGCCAGCGGCACAATCACTGAAGCGGAATTTGCAGCTTGGCTGCGGCTTAACAGCAAGTAGGCAAAATCAACGCATATTGGTTTCTAACGTGCGTTCTGGAGTTTAGAAAAAAGCGTCAGGGCGATCAATCAAGTCTTGCTATAAATCTCTGCGCCTTCCTTCACAAACTCTTGTGATTTTTGTTCCATGCCTTTTTGTAGCGCGGTTTGCTCGTCTACATTTTGCGCGGCGGCATAGTCACGCACGTCTTGCGAGATTTTCATGGAGCAGAAATGCGGGCCGCACATGGAGCAGAAATGCGCGACTTTGGCGGAATCTTTGGGCAGGGTTTCGTCGTGAAATTCGCGCGCTTTGTCGGGATCAAGACCTAAGTTAAATTGGTCTTCCCAGCGGAATTCGAAGCGCGCTTTGGATAGCGCGTTGTCACGGATTTGCGCACCGGGGTGGCCTTTGGCGAGGTCGGCAGCATGCGCAGCCAGCTTGTAGGTAATCACGCCATCTTTTACGTCATTTTTATCCGGCAAACCGAGGTGTTCTTTGGGCGTGACATAGCACAGCATGGCCGTGCCATACCAGCCGATCATCGCCGCGCCGATGCCGGAGGTGATGTGGTCATAGCCGGGCGCGATGTCGGTGGTGAGCGGGCCGAGCGTGTAGAACGGGGCTTCGTGGCACTGCTCTAATTGCAGGTCCATATTTTCTTTGATGAGCTGCATCGGCACATGGCCGGGGCCTTCGATCATCACTTGCACATCATGTTTCCACGCAATTTGCGTCAGCTCGCCCAGGGTTTTTAATTCGCTCAATTGCGCTTCATCGTTGGCATCGTAAATCGAGCCGGGACGCAGCCCATCGCCCAAACTAAAGCTCACGTCATAGGCTTTCATGATTTCGCAAATGTCTTCAAAATGGGTGTAGAGGAACGATTCTTTGTGGTGCGACAAACACCATTTCGCCATGATAGAGCCACCGCGCGAAACGATGCCAGTCATACGATTCGCCGTCATCGGCACATAGCGCAGCAACACGCCAGCATGGATGGTGAAATAGTCCACGCCTTGCTCGGCTTGTTCGATGAGGGTATCGCGATAAATTTCCCAGGTTAAATCTTCGGCTTTGCCGTTTACTTTTTCCAGTGCTTGGTAAATCGGCACGGTGCCGATCGGCACGGGCGAATTGCGGATGATCCATTCGCGGGTTTCGTGGATGTGTTTGCCAGTAGATAAATCCATCACGTTGTCTGCGCCCCAGCGGATCGCCCAAGTGAGTTTTTCGACTTCTTCGCCGATGCTGGAAGTGACCGCAGAGTTGCCGATGTTGGCGTTGATCTTCACCAGAAAATTGCGCCCGATGATCATCGGCTCAACTTCTGGATGATTGATGTTAGCGGGGATAATGGCGCGGCCACGGGCAATTTCAGAGCGCACAAATTCCGGCGTGATTTCGGCTGGAATGCTGGCACAAAAAGATTGCCCGGGATGCTGGCGACCCATCATCTCTGCCATCTTGCCACCGGTTTTGCCAGAGGTTTTTAACGCCTCCAAATATTCGCGGCGCTGCATATTTTCGCGGATGGCGACGTATTCCATTTCCGGCGTGATAATGCCGCGACGGGCGTAATGCATTTGCGACACGTTCATGCCCGCTTTAGCTTTACGTGGGGCGCGACGCAAGTTGAATCGCAATTCATGCAACGCGGCATCGTGCAATCGCTCGATTCCATATTGCGAGCTGGGCCCGGATAATTCTTCGCTATCGCTACGCTCGTTTATCCATGCGGCACGCGGCGTAGGCAGACCAGAACGAATATCAATTTTAGCGGCAGGATCGGTATACGGGCCAGAACAGTCATACACATACACGGGTGGATTTTTTTCCGCGCCGCCCATGGCGGGCGTGTCGGATTGGCTGATCTCGCGCATCGGCACTTGAATATCAGGACGCGAACCTTGCACATAAATTTTGTGTGAATTCGGCAAAGGTTGGATCGCCGCTGCATCAACGTGCGCGGTTTGATTTAAAAATTTGGGATGGGCATTCATGATGTGGCTCCAGAAATTAGAATTTGGCAGACCGGCAAAAATCAAACCGGCACAATTAAAATTTAGGGAGCATAGCCAGTGGCTAGACGCTTCCCTACGACGGCATTACCCGTACAGGTTCAAAGGGTTTTTCTCACCCGACCAAGTTGCTGATCAGGACCCCTACGCAAGGCGGAAAGGTACGGCAAATGAAGCGGCAATGCAATATTTTTTTGTCATTAAGACATGCGCGGGAAGTCATCTTTTTTGGCAGGGCATTATATCCATCTTGCTATTTATCTGAGTGAAAAATCCCGTACACTCACGCTCATCATGAACATGGAGCCCCCCCCCATCGAACGCGTTCGGCTGCGTTACTACCTCGCCGCCGGATATGTGCTGTTTATTGTATACGGTAGCCTGTCGCCGTTCACGGGCTGGCAAAACCAAGGTTTGGATTTTGCAGACGTGCTGCGCGTACCGTTGCGCGTGCAATACACTTGGTTCGATTTTGCGGTAAACCTGCTCGCCTACGTGCCCTTGGGCTTGTTATTTGGCTTAACTCTCCAATTGCGTATGCGGGCAGTGGCCAGCGTAATTTGTGCCACGCTCAGCGCGATATGCCTATCGCTGGCGATGGAATACGCGCAAATGTATTTACCAATTCGCATCAGCTCTAACCTTGATTTTGTCGCGAACACCAGCGGTGCGTTACTGGGCGCATTGCTGGCACACAGCCTGGCATTGCGCCCTAATATATTTTTTCAGCTCAGGGTGCTCCGCAGATATTATTTTATCAAAGGGGATACCGCCAATTTTGGCTTAGCGCTGGTTGCGTTATGGTTGTTCGCGCAGATCAATCCGTTACTGCCGATGCTAGGTAATGTGTTTTTGCGCGACGGCGGACTAAGCCTTTTTATAACAACCCAACCCGCGCCGTTTAATTGGCTGCAAAGCATGGTGGTGTCGCTCAACTTGGTCATGCTGGGCATGCTGTTACTCAGCCTGTTGCATAATCGGCGGCATCTTGTACCGCTGCTGGTGCTCGTATTATGCACCGTCGCGCTGACGAAATTGATCACTGCCGCAATCTTGCTAAAGTCATGGGCGTTATGGCTGTGGATTAACGGCGAATCCTTATTGGGCATGGCTGCGGGGGCTGCGCTACTCTTTGCTACCGCGCGCTGGTCGCATAAAAACAAGTTGCGCGGAACAGCCCTCTGCGCCCTGCTGTACACCGTATTAGCGCATGGGGTAATGGACGGTGACGCGCCAGCTTCCATCCGCCAAATGTATCAGATGAAGTACGGACATTTATTTAACTATAACGAATTATCCCAAACCGCCGCTTTTGTTTTCTCCCTATTATTACTCCTCTATTTATGGCTACGGCATAGGGGCACCTCTAAAAATTCAAATTGCTAAGCCAGACAAGGCGCGAACAAAAAATTGCGACGACGCATATGTTTGATATGTTAGAAGTAATTTTTTGTGAGCAACACAGTATGGCGACGGAAGTTGGATTTTTAGAGATGCCCATAAGCAAGAAAGCCGTCCATAAGCATGATGCGGCTGGTTGTATAATCACCATATTTCACCCAAAAGGCCTGTATGAGTTACTTTGATAAGCACGTATTTTTCTGCACCAATCAGCGCGAGAACAAAGAAGAATGTTGTAATAATTTTGGCGCACAAAAAATTCGCGACTACGCCAAAAATAAAGTAAAAGCGCTGGGGCTAGTCGGCCAGCGTGTTCGCATTAACTCGGCAGGCTGCTTGGATCGCTGCGCCGAAGGCCCAGTGCTGGTGGTCTACCCAGAGGGCGTTTGGTATACCTATATCGACGAAACTGACGTGGATGAAATAATCGAAGAACATATTAAACATGGCCGTATTGTTACGCGGCTCGCTATCTAAATGTCTAAAACTCACCTCACCATTATTCCAAGCTCTGCAAATATTTTGGGCGCAGTCGGCAACTTAGAAATCGCGCTACACCTGCCACATGGCGAACCCCGTGCCATTGCCATCATCGCGCACCCTCTGCCGCCGCAGGGTGGCACGATGGAGCACAAAATTGTGACCACCTTAGCCAAGACGTTTTCAGCGTTAGGCTGCGTTGCGCTACGTTTTAATTTTCGGGGCGTGGGCGCGAGCGAAGGTATTTACGATCACGGCAAAGGCGAAGTGGACGATGCCATTGCCGTGGCAAATTACGCCCGCTCAACATTTGAAAATTTACCCTTGGTGTTATCCGGCTTTTCATTCGGCGGCTACGTACAAGCGCGTGCCGCACAACAATTACAGCCACAACACTTAGTGCTGATCGCCCCCGCTGTGGTGCGTTTTGCCATGCCGCCCGTACCAGATAACACCTTAGTTATTCACGGCGAAAGTGACGATGTGATCCCCCTTGCCGCCGCGCTGCAATGGGCGCGCCCACAACATTTGCCAATTGTAGTCTTGCCCGATACCGGCCATTTTTTTCATGGTCGCCTACATAAAATTCAGGAGATTGTGCGGCATCATTTTGTTGGCCACCCACTATGAGTGTTGTCATCTCCGCGCAAAATTTACACAAATCTTACGCTGGACAAGCCGTTGTCAACAACCTCAGCTTGAGCATCAAAAAAGGCGAGTGCTACGGCTTACTGGGCCCCAACGGCGCGGGCAAAACCACCACGCTACGCTTGCTATTAGGCTTGATTGAGCCAGGCGCAGGCGAGTTGAGTTTGCTGGGGCATCCCATCCCACAGCAGGCCAGCACAGCCAGATTGCGCGTAGGGGTCGTACCGCAGATGGACAATCTTGACCCCGACTTTACCGTCACAGAAAACCTGGTGGTGTATGGCCGTTACTTCAACCTGAGCGATGCCGAGATTGAATCGCGGCTGCCGATGCTGCTGGAATTTGCCAACCTCACCAGCAAGCGCAATGCAAAAATCCCCACCCTGTCTGGTGGCATGAAACGTCGCTTAACGCTGGCACGCGCCTTAGTGAATGACCCGGAAATTATTTTTTTAGATGAGCCCACCACAGGGTTAGACCCGCAAGCACGACACTTGATCTGGCAACGTTTGCGCGAGCTGACCGCGCAAGGAAAAACCTTGTTACTGACCACGCATTTTATGGATGAAGCGGAGCGGCTATGTCATCGCCTAGCCATTCTCGATCAAGGCCGCATGATCGCAGAAGACTCACCGCGTGCCTTAATTGAGCAACACATCGAAGCGCAAGTGGTAGAGGTTTTTGGCGAACATGCCAGCGCGTGGGCAGCAAAAAATGCCGCACAATTTTCCAACCGTTTTGAGGTGAGCGGTGAAACGGTATTTTGCTACGTTGCCGATGCACAGCCGCTGTTGGCGCATTTACAGCAAAACGGCACGCTACGCTATTTGCATCGCCCAGCAAATTTGGAAGACGTGTTTTTAAAATTAACTGGGCGCGAAATGCGCGAGTAAAAACATATAGCCGATTAACTTCCCATTGCTTGAAATGGATGTAAAAAACGATGCTCGACTTTACCGAATACACAAAAATTTTTATTAGCCTGTTCGCGATTCTTGATCCGATCGGCATCATCCCCATCATCATCCTGCTCACCGCAGGCATGACCGATCAAAAACGCTCGCAAGTGGGGCGCATTGCCTCGCTCGCCGTGTGTGCCATTTTGCTGACCGCGCTGCTGATCGGCCAGCCGTTGCTCGAATTTTTTGGCATCAGCATGCATTCGTTTCGCGTGGCGGGTGGCATTTTACTGATGCTGCTTGCGCTAAAAATGCTCAGCGGAAATCTGCGGCAAGCGATACAAAGTAAAGATGATTTAATTCCAGATGGTTTAATAAGAGAGGGCTTGCCGGGCGGTGATTTAAACAACACGGGCATCAGCCCCGCCCATGCCATTGTGCCTTTATCCACACCGCTGTTAGCGGGACCCGGCTCGATCAGCGCAGTAATTTTGGTCGCACATAAAGCGCAGGGGTTTGAGCATTACTTAATTATGGGGTTGGAAATTATTTTACTCAGCGCGACGGTTTGGCTCACTTTTTTAATCGCGCCTTGGGTAGCACGACGGATGGGAAAAATCGGCATCGATATTTTTACACGACTGATGGGCTTGATCCTCGTGGCCATCGCCGTAGAGTTTATTGCGGGTGGGATAAGAGGTTTATTTCCAGTGCTGAATTAACGCCGCTTTAATTTTTATTTGTAGATGCTCTCCACCAAGCTGCAATCAAGCGACCCACCACAGGATTCACGAGGTAGCCATACGAGCGGTGGCTATTCAAGCCGACTTCGTTGCGAAAAAAATTGTAAACTCCGTGATCATAATCTTCGATAGTCTCGACCATTTCCCTATTCAACATTTCTTTAAAGCTGTGCTTGAAGTTTCCATTCAACGCGACAATATCGCCCTCGGCGGCCACGTTATTCCAACGACGTATATTGCTCGGAAAGGATATTTTTCCTATACCTTGCCTACCCAATAATTTTTTTTGAATAATCCGCATCCCAAGCGGGCTGCCCAGTGTCAAAAAATCGAGTTTGCTTAATCCGTCCTGCTGCCCAGCGATATTTTTCTGCGACATCTCCCACAAAGTGTCGTAAGCGATGACTGAACCCATGCTGTGCCCGATGATGAGTACAGGCTCATTTTTTTCTAACAGTGGAAGCAACACTTGCTTTAATAAATTACGAATCTGACTGGCCACTTGCTCGGTATCATTAAAATATCGCTCAATATCCAGCAGTATTTTGTGCGTTGGCTTGGACAGGAATCGCAGCAAGAAAGGCACGCGATCGACCACCCGCACCACCGCCTGACGCATTTTATTGCCCAGCCCATTCGCATCCAGAATATCTTGTTCGGAGGGCTTCGGCTTGCTCAACAGTGCCTCCACCCACGGCTGATCCATGCCGATGTCTTTCTGCTCGTGATAAAAAAGATTATTCCAACTCACCAGATGAAACTGTGCGGGGTGCGCCTGCAAATGCTGGGCAGTTTCAGCATCGACACGCCGCACACCTTCTAGCAGCGTGCGCCACAACAAGGCGCGATGCTCCTCTGCACGCGGCTTAGGATTGGTGCCGGGAATAAAAATGATGTGCCGAGTCGTCATCCGTGCGCGGTTCACTTTATTGAAAAATCAAGTCGGATTTTGAATCTCCTGATAAACCACCGCCACTACCTCCAACGCCTCGACCCCATCAGGAATTTTCAGCATCACCTCATCGCCTACCCGCGCTTTCATAAGCGCGCGCGCCAGCGGCGAAACCCAGCTAACCAAGCCCTGTGCAGGGTTCGCCTCATCCACCCCGACGATGCTATACACATACTCAACACCATTTGCGCGGCACACAGTGACCGTCGCACCAAAAAATATTTGCTCGCATTCGCCACGTTGAGCGGGGTCAACCACCTCGGCATGATCCATGCGTTTAACTAAAAAGCGGATGCGTTTATCAATCTCGCGCAAGCGTTTTTTGCCGTAAATATAATCGCCATTTTCCGAACGGTCGCCGTTGGAAGCCGCCCAGGTGATCGTCTTCACCAGCTCTGGCCGTTCGATACGCCAGAGCTGATCCAACTCATTTTGCAGCCGCTGAAAGCCCTGCGGAGTCATGTAATTTTTCTGCCCAAGCGGCAACAAAGGTGACGGTTGCAACTCGTCATCTTCATCGTCTGCATCACTCTCTTTGATAAACGCTTTACTCATACTTGATTTTAACACGCGCAAAAATTTATCCGCGCTCGTCTCATACGCTCTAACGGATGGCCTCACTTAATGTTTTTTAAAAATAGCCGATATTGCCTTTAAGCACAAAAAACTTCATCCCAAACGCCCCGCCAATCTTTCTGAGATTTACCTATAGGAATCTAATATGACAATCAATCTAACCATCAAGCAAAAGCACTGCTGTCCGGAGATACGGGTTTAGTTTCATAGTAATCAATTGAATACAATTTACTTAATGCGATATTTTTTTGTAACCGATTTCAACTTGAAGCAGACTCCTGATTTTTGTTGGGAGTCTGAAT
>Ga0209824_10000280_pt1 | contig 34022 bp, 30 predicted proteins | sample VDWuncwatermetaG_FD_184124 | JGI IMG/M metagenome (GOLD analysis project Ga0209824, IMG submission 184124) | Wastewater microbial communities from Netherlands to study Microbial Dark Matter (Phase II) - VDW unchlorinated drinking water (SPAdes)... ...
TTTAAGCCTCACTCTTTTCGAAAAAACACCACTCGATCAATTACTTAAAAATGTGGAGCAACAAATGAATCTTTCAAAAGATACTAACCAATTGAATTTATTTAATTAAATGTCCGGACACTACTGAAATCCTTATTAAAAAATGCTGGGGCGACTTAAGAATCACCGCAACTATCCGATAACCTAAATATTCAATAACCCGAACCGCAATATTGAAATCAGGAGATAGAAATGGACAGAAGAGAAGCCTTACAAACGATTGGTGGCGGCGCACTGCTTGCTGGCATTGGACCCTTCACCTTTCTATCCAATACGGTAGAAGCCAATACGAATATAGCTCTGAGCATTGCCCCGCAGCCCCGCGCAACCTCACTCTCCCTGCCTAACGTGATTCTGCGTAATCAAAACAACCAAAAAGTTAGGCTATATGATGACCTCATAAAAGACAAAATATTCATCATCAACATGTTCTTCATCGGCTGCACCGATGGCAAATGCCCCGTCGTCACATCCAACCTGGCTCGTGTGCAAAAATTATTCGGCGATAGGTTGGGGCGCGATGTGTTCATGTACTCCATCAGCCTCGCCCCCAAACACGACACTCCCAAAGCCCTGAAAAAATATGCCGCCCATTTTGGCGTAAAGCCCGGTTGGTCATTCCTCACTGGGGACGAAAACGACATAGAGCGTTTGCGCCGTAAGCTCGGTTTTTGGAGTCCTGACCCGGTGCGCGATGCAAAAAAAACCACTCACACCGGCCTCGTCATGATGGGCAATGATCGCTTAGATCGTTGGATGGGTACGCCTGCTCTGGCAAAACCTACGGCAATAATGCGTAATTTCAGCTACATTGATGAGCCACAGAATCAAAATTTCGCTTAATTTTAATCTGCGCTAAAACCTGCCGCCGCATAGTGGCGTTTTAAAGCTTCGCACGATTCAGCCGTAGCGCATTCATAATCACCGACACCGAGCTGAAACTCATTGCCGCCGCCGCGATAATCGGCGACAGCAATATGCCGAAGATCGGGTACAGCAATCCTGCCGCCACTGGGATGCCGAGCGCGTTATAGATGAAAGCGAAAAATAAATTCTGGCGGATGTTCTTCATGGTGGCGCGCGACAGGCGCAGCGCGCGCACGATGCCGTTGAGATCGCCCTTGAGCAGGGTGATGCCCGCACTTTCCATCGCCACATCCGTCCCCGTGCCCATCGCGATACCGACGTGCGCTTGCGCCAGCGCGGGCGCGTCGTTGATGCCGTCGCCCGCCATCGCCACGATGCGACCCTGCGCTTGCAGTTGTTTGATGATGGCAGCCTTCTGCTCCGGCAACACATCTGCTTCGACACGGTCTATGCCCAGCTTGCGCGCCACCGCCTCTGCCGTGATGCGGTTATCTCCAGTCAGCATGATGACTTGCACATTCTCTTCGTGCAGGGCACGAATCGCCTCCAGCGTTGATTCCTTAATAGGATCGGCCACACCGATCAATCCTGCTGCCTTGCCATCTATCGCCAGCAACATTACCGTCTGGCCATCACTGCGTAACGTGTCAGCCCGCGCCACCAAATCTTCTGCGACAATTTTCATCTCCGCAAATAATTTAAGGTTGCCCAGCACGACCGCTCGCTCCTCTACCGTGCCTGCTACACCCATGCCGGTATAAGAAATAAATTCGCTGACGCTTGCCAGCGTCAGCCCCTTATCCTGCGCGCCATTCACAATCGCTGCAGCCAGCGGATGTTCGCTGGCGCGCTCCAAACTTGCACCCAAGCGCAACACTTCGTTTTCATCAAAGCCACTAAGCGCAAGCACCGCGGTCAGCTTCGGTTTACCTTCAGTCAACGTGCCGGTCTTGTCCACCACCAAGGTATTCACCTTCTCCATGATCTCCAGCGCCTCGGCATTCTTAATCAGCACGCCCAACTGCGCACCGCGCCCGGTGCCGACCATGATGGACATCGGTGTGGCCAGCCCCAACGCACAAGGGCAGGCAATAATCAGCACCGCCACAGCGTTGACGATGGCATGCGCCAACCTCGGCTCCGGCCCCCACAAACCCCATACCGCGAGGGTAACCAACGCAACCAACACCACTGCGGGAACAAAATATCCCGCCACCACATCGGCTAATCTTTGTATCGGTGCGCGCGAGCGTTGCGCCTCACTGACCATGTGGACGATTTGCGACAGCAAGGTGTCGGCACCGACACGCTCTGCGCGCATCAACAGGCTGCTCGTGCCGTTGATTGTCGCGCCGATAAGTCGTGCGCCAGCAATTTTCTCCACCGGGATAGATTCGCCGGTAACCATCGATTCATCCAGCGCGCTGCGGCCTTCTAGCACCACACCATCCACCGGCACTTTTTCACCGGGGCGCACCCGCAGCACATCGCCGGGCTGCACTTGTTCCAGAGGAATGTCTTCCTCGCTGCCACCTTTTCCATCAACATCGGCGCGCACGATACGCGCGGTTTTCGGCGCCAGCCCCAGCAGCAACTTAATCGCCGCACTGGTCTGGCTGCGCGCGCGCAACTCCATCACCTGCCCCAACAGCACCAACGCCATGATGACTGCCGCTGCCTCGAAATAGACTGGCACCATGCCACCCATAGTGTGCATAGACGGCGGAAAAATTTCTGGCAGCAGCATTGCTACCACGCTGTAACTCCACGCTACGCCCACGCCCAGCGCGATCAAGGTAAACATGTTGAGGCTGCGATTCACCAGCGACGCCCAGCCGCGTTGAAATATCGGCCAGCCTCCCCATGTCACCACAGGCGTGGCCAGCGCGAATTGAATCCAAATCAACCACATCATCGACACGTTTTCAGGAATGATTTGCGGAAATAAATCCATCACCATCGCCAGCACAAACACCGGCGCAGCCAGCACCGCGCTCACCCAAAAACGCCGCGTCATATCAACCAACTCGGCATTGTCTTCTACCGTCGCATTGCGCGGCTCCAGCGACATACCACAAATCGGACAAGCGCCTGGTTCACTGCGAACGATTTCCGGATGCATCGGGCAAGTGTATTCGACAGCGGCACTCACAGTAGGCGTGATCGGCTCTAAGGCCATGCCGCATTTGGGGCAAGAACCGGGTGTGGCTTGACGTATCTCTGGGTGCATCGGACAGGTGTAGCCCCCAGAGAGGAAAGCTGGCGGCGTAGGAGTGACAGAAGGGGAAGGTGGAACAAGTGCTGGGGATACGTTGAAAGGGCTGGGGGACGCAGTGGGTTTAAGGTATTTATCGGGATCAGCACTAAATTTTTCCACGCAACGCTGCGAACAAAAATAATAACGCTTGCCCGCATGTTCTAGGGTGCGACCCTTCTCAGGGTCGACCTTCATGCCGCATACGGGATCAATAGCTGTGCCCATAACAAATCCTTTCAAATGATTCCTTTTGTCTGAGCATACTCCTTTTATTTTTTTAGGGCATTGCCTGAGTGCCGCACCTATCCCAAAGAGCTGCTCGCCATTAACCCAGATCTACCGCACCGCAGTAATCACGTAATCTTTACCCTGCTGAACAAATTCAACCGTCACTTTTTTGCCTACTACGAGTTTGGCAAACAGTGATTTATCCTGCACTTGAAACCCCATGGTCATCGCCGGCCAATTCAAGCTGGCGACAGGTTCATGCGCCAGCTTGACGGTAGCCTTATCAGCATCTACCGTTTTCACTAATGCAGTGGTGGTATGCACGATATTTTTACTGGGCACACCCGATTTTTTATCCGCACTGGAGGATGGGCTTTCCATGCCCGGTTTATCCATTGTTGGCATATCCATTCCAGGCATGCCCGCATGTTGCGCGGTGACGTGGCTGGAGGCGAATAAGCTAATCGCAAGTGTTAAAGTTGTGTAAATTTTCATGGTGATTCCTTTCGTTGGTTAAAACTTCGTTGATTAAAATTAAGTGATGCATGGCTGCTTACTTATTGTAGATTGCTTGCTTATCTCTAGGCACCTCTAGGGTATGCATAAAAAAGTCATGCGCTTTTACTCCCACATTTAATACCAAAATCGCACGCCGACAACCGCACGATTTTCATGTGTGTGCAGCCCGGCAGCGCGTGCATATTCTGCCGTTCTGCCAAATTTTTCGTGCCGCTCTACCCCAATATAAAATGCAAATTCACGCCGTATTTCATAGCGCAACCGCATCCCGGCAACCAAGTCAGATAAGCCGGAACCCAGTGCTCTAAGTTCATCTTGCTTACCGTATAAATTTGCTTCGAGGCGCGGTTGCAAAATTAATTTTTGCGTTAACAGTAAATCGTATTCTGCATCCAAACGAATTGCACTGCGGCCATGTTTGCCGACATAGGCTGTGGCATTCACTTCAAACCAATACGGGGCGAGACCTTGCACACCCGCTGTTAACCACTGCTGATCGGGCATGGTACCGCTGTCGTGCCGCAGTCCGAGATGCGCATTCCAAAAGGTCGCCAGCGCGTGTCCCCATAATAATTCTGTGCGTGCTTCTTGTAATTTACCATCCGCCACTTCGCCTTCTGCCATAAAGATGAGCTGATCATAATCGCGCCCGAACATGCCTTGTATATCGTAATTACTGTGAATGTTTTCGTTGCTACGCACACGCTCTAGTCTATTCACCCGCAGCACGCCCATGTAGGCTACATCAGCCATTTGGGGCGGAGGAATCGGACCAAAATCATAGCCGCCCGAATACGCGTGCGGGTCGCGTGCATCAGCAGGAGCCGCGCCCCCTTGCATGGACATCGGCATTTTATTTCCGTCGCCCGCATGATCCATGCCTTGCATGTTCGCGGCAGATGCTGGAGCGGGCGCGGCATGATTCATCTGGCTGTGATCCATATTTGAGCGATCTTCAGCGGCGATTGCAGAGTGCATCGCAACAAATGTAATACCAAACGCCACAACAACGATTAAAATTATTTTCTGTTTTTTTAGCATGATTTTCTTCCCCAAGTTTCATAGATGGTGTGTTTAAAAACGCCGCGAGCGCAGCCGTTTTTAGTTACGCGACTACGACTTCGCGGAACATGCCTGCATCCATATGAAACAGTAAATGACAATGCCAAGCCCACCGCCCCAAGGCATCCGCAGTAACCAGAAAACTAATGCGTTGCGCGGGTTGCACAATGATGGTGTGCTTGCGCACTTGCACCCCACCTTCAGGCCGTTCCAGATCAGCCCACATGCCGTGCAGATGCATCGGATGAGCCATCATGGTGTCGTTCACCAGCACCACCCGGATGCGCTTGCCATGCGGAAAATGTACCGGCGTGGACTTGCCAAATTCCAACCCATCCAGCGACCAGGTGTAGCGTTCCATATTACCGGTGAGATGCAGCTCGACCTCTTGCTCGGCATCGCGCTTATCGAGAATGCCTGGCAAATTTTTTAAATCAGCATAAGTCAACACCAGCCGACCGTTATTGCGCAGGCCAATGCCGGGGTCATCCAAATTAGTGCGCGGCATGTCCACCCGCATATCCACACTGGAGCCGTATTCCGTTTTTGCATGGCGTGCTACTGCTGATTTTTTTGCTGCTGCCATGCCAGCATGTTGGCTGTGATCTATCGCCATCTCGCCGTGATTGCTGTGATCCATGGACATGCCGCCATGCTCCATCGCGCCCATCATATCGCCCATGCTGAGTAGTTCCGGTTTATCCGGCACAGGAATCGCGGCAACCTGCCCCAACTCCTGTGCCAGTGTCCCGCAGGCATAGCCGGTGCGATCCATAGATTGTGCAAAAATCGTGTACGCACCCGTGCTGGGAGTCACCAGCACATCGTAAGTTTCTGCTACCCCTAGGCGGATTTCATCCACCGTCACCGGGACTACATTTTGTCCATCGGCCTGCACCACGGTCATTTGCAAACCGGGAATGCGCACGTCAAAAAAGGTCATGGCCGAGCTGTTGATCAAGCGCAGGCGCACTCGCTCACCGGGCTCGAATAGCCCCGTCCAATTGCCTGCAGGCGCAGTGCCGTTCATCAAATAAGTGTAAGCATAGGCCGAGATGTCGGTCAGGTCGGTGGGGTTCATGCGCATTTCGTTCCACATACGCCGCTTGGATATGGCAGCACTCCAACCCATTTGCGATACGTCCTTGAAAAAATCCCCAACAGTGGGCTGATTAAAATTGTAGTAGTCGTTTTGCACTTTCAAATTTTTCATCACGCGCATCGGGTCTTCGTCGGTCCAATCCGACAACACAATCACATAATCCCGTTCGGCTACGATGGGCTCTTTTTTTTTGGGTTCAATTACGATCGCGCCGACCATGCCCTCCTGTTCCTGAAAACCAGAGTGCGAGTGATACCAATAAGTACCGGATTGCCGCACTTTAAATTGATAGGTAAAAGTTGTACCAGGGGCAATCCCCTCGAAGCTGATGCCTGGCACACCGTCCATTTGGTACGGCAGCAGAATGCCATGCCAGTGAATCGAAGTGTGTTCTTGCAGTTGATTGTGTACCCGTATGGTAACGGTATCACCTTCGCTCCAGCGCAAGGTGGGCGCGGGTATCGTGCCGTTGATCGTGGTGGCCATGCGCGTCTTGCCGGTAAAATTAACGAGTGTTTTGGCAATCGTTAAATCGAATTCTGACCCGCTTAAATTTTTATTTTTGTCTGATATACCGATCGCCCACAACTTTCTCCATGGCATCAAGCTCAGCGCGATACCACCCGCGATCACACCCTGCAAAAATTTTCGCCGGGGCGGGCTGTGTAATATGGGTACGCAATGCGCGATTCTTTTAGTTTTCATATTAAGCAAACTCCTATTAAATAATTGTGCTGCATAGTGCAATGTGTTTCTGCTTGAAAGATTTTACCTTGCTAGTTAGCGTGATCTGCAATCCCCGGTGCGTGGTCGTGTGCAGCTTTATTGGGTGATAGTGCTGTGCCATTTGTAGCAGGAATTTTAGGCATAGGCTCGACTGCATGATCCTGCTCACTCGAAGTTGGCTCGCCCGACATGGGTGTTCCGCCTTGCATTGCGCCATGTTCATGACCATCGTCATTGTTCCTCTCCTGCTTCGGCAAGGACATCACGCCCAAACCATACCGGTAAACCAGTTCGCCGCCATGCCATGCGGTGTTCAGCAACAAGCCCGCCGCGATGACCAGTAAGCCGGTGAACAGCCAGCCTTTGCCTTTACCCCGGCGCGACAGGTAATACTCCCAGGCTGCGATACCCAGTAACAGTGCGAACGTGACCATCGCCCAGTTGCGGTGTTCGGTCATGGCGAGGTGCGAGGGTGCGTCATGAACGACCGTGTTATAGGCATACCAGCCCGCCGCGACGGTGAGCAGGGTGAACCCCACGCCAAACCACAGGTTCCAGCGCGCGACTATCGTCAATTGATTAGCCAGATCGCCTTTGGGCAAGAAGTGGGACAGCAGATGGATTGCTGCGGCGGTGACCAACATAGCCACCGTAAAGTGCACAAACACCGGATGCCAGTTGGGGATAATTTCTATCATTACTCACGCCCCTGTTTAGAATTTTCCTTACCAAATATTTCACGGTTTTTAACCAGCGCGTAAATTGCGGGAATGACAATCAGCGTCAGTATCGTCGACGAGATCATGCCGCCCACCATGGGTGCCGCAATGCGGCGCATCACTTCCGAACCCGTGCCGCTGCTCCACATAATGGGCAATAGCCCGGCCATGATCGCGACCACGGTCATCATTTTTGGGCGCACGCGCTCGACCGCGCCTTCCATTACCGCTTCGTATAAGTCGGCCGCGGTTAGCTGCTGTCCGGCTTGCGTGCGTTGCGCGCACAACTTTTCCCAAGCGTGGTCAAGATAGATCAACATCACCACACCTGTCTCTGCCGCCACGCCGGCCAGTGCGATAAAGCCCACCGCCACCGCCACGCTCATGTTGTACCCTAGCAGCCACATCAGCCACACCCCGCCAACCAAGGCAAATGGCACCGAAAGCATGACAATAAATGTTTCAGTGAATCGTCCAAAATTCAAATATAGCAGCAGAAAAATAATCAGCAGCGTAAGTGGAACGACGATTTTTAATTTTGCAATGGCGCGTTCCATGTATTCAAATTGCCCGCTCCAGGTGACGTAATAGCCGGGCGGAAATTTGACCTGCTCGCGCACCGCCTGCTGCGCATCGCGCACATAACTGCCGATGTCGCGTTCGCGAATATCAACATAAATATACGCGGCCAGCAGCGCGTTTTCGGTGCGGATAGAGGGCGCGCCTTTGGCGATTTCGATTTTTGCCAATTGCCCCAGCGGGATCATTCCGCCATTAGCAATCGGCACTAAAACTTGGCTGGCAATCATGTGTGGATTGCCGCGCAACTCGCGCGGATAACGCACCATCACCGCAAATCTTTCCAACCCTTCCACGGTCGTGGTCACCATCTCGCCACCGAGCGCGGTGCCGATCACTTGTTGTACTTCATCAATCGACAGCCCATAACGCGCGAGCTGCAAGCGATCCGGCACGATGTTCAAATAATAGCCGCCGGTCACGCGCTCGGCATACGCGCTGCTGGTGCCGGGCACGCGGCTGACGACGGCCTCCAATTGCTTCGCAATCTCCTCAATACCCGCCAAATTTTTGCCAAACACTTTAATGCCGATGGGCGTGCGTATGCCCGTGGAGAGCATGTCGATACGCGCCTTGATCGGCATCGTCCACGCATTCGACACACCGGGAAACTGTAATGCTTGATCGAGCTCGGCAATTAATTTATCGGTGGTCATACCGCTGCGCCATTCAGACTCCGGCTTAAGATTAATCACCGTTTCAAACATTTCCAGCGGTGCTGGATCCGTCGCGGTCATGGCGCGTCCGGCTTTGCCCATGACCGAATCAACTTCTGGAAATTGTTTGATAATTTTATTTTGCGTCTGCATTAATTCTGCGGCCTTGGTCACCGACATGCCCGGCAACGAGGACGGCATGTACAGCAGCGTGCCTTCATTCAGCGTCGGCATAAATTCGCTACCCAGTTTGAGCGCTGGGTAGACGGTTATCACCATCAAAAATAGTGCAATGGCCAGCGTAGTTTTTTTCCACAGCATGACTTGCTGAATAATCGGGCGATAAGATGCAATGAGAAACCTGTTCACCGGATTTTTATTTTCTGGAATAATTTTGCCACGTATGAAAAGCAGCATCAGCACAGGAACGAGCGTCACCGATAACAGGGCTGCGCCCGCCATCGCAAAAGTTTTGGTAAAGGCCAAGGGGGAAAACATGCGTCCTTCTTGCGCCTCTAAGGTAAATACTGGCAGGAAAGAAACGGTGATGATGAGCAGCGAAAAAAATAATGCTGGGCCCACTTCTTTGCAGGCCGCGAGGATAGCTTCTACTCTGGCTTGATCGGGTAATGCGAAGCGTGTTCCCTCATCCCAACCCCTCTCCCGACGGGAGAGGGACTCTTTCTCCTCCCCTCTCACACTTGTGGGAGAGGGGAGGGGGGAGAGGGTGTGAGTGACTTCACTAGGTTGCTCTTTTTCCAGTTCTTGCCCTCTCCCTAACCCTCTCCCGCTTGCGGGAGAGGGGACTGATTCTATGGATTGCTCCAGCCGCTCCAAATGTTTGTGCGCGTTTTCTATCATCACAATCGCCGCATCCACCATCGCACCGATGGCAATGGCGATGCCGCCTAAGCTCATGATGTTGGAATTCATCCCGAGCCAATACATCAAAACAAATGCGATCAACACCCCCACCGGCAACATCACAATCGCCACCAGCGCGCTGCGTACATGCAGCAAAAAAACCATGCACACCAGTGCCACAATCGCCGCTTCTTCGAGCAATGTTTTGTTCAAGGTGGCGATGGCGCGGTGAATTAAATCCGAGCGATCGTACACCGCACGAATCTCTACTCCGCTCGGCAAACCCGTGCGGATCTCGGCAATTTTCGCTTTAACATTTTCGATCACCGCCAGCGCGTTCTGCCCGTACCGCGCCACGATAATGCCGGACACTGCCTCGCCCTCACCATTTAATTCGGTGAGGCCGCGACGTTCATCTGGCCCTAATTCGACATGCGCCACATCACGCAGCAGCACCGGCACACCACGTTCACTTTTAAGCACCAACATTTTCAGATCATCCACGCCGCGCAAATATCCCATACCACGCACCATGTATTCGGTCTCGGCCATCTCCACCACGCGCCCGCCAACATCGCGATTGCTGTCGCGAATAATCTGGCTGACTTGCGCCAGCGGAATGCCATACGCCTGCAATTTGCGCGGATCAACCACCACCTGATATTGCTTGACGAAGCCACCAATGCTGGCCACCTCGGCTACGCCGTGCGCCTTGGTGAGTTGATAACGCACGAACCAATCTTGTATGGCGCGCAGTTCGGCCAAAGTATGCTGCGCGCTGATGACTGCATATTGATAGACCCAGCCAACGCCCGTGGCATCCGGCCCCAGCGCAGGATTCACGCCTGCTGGAAAACGCTGCGCGGCGGAGTTGAGATATTCCAGCACGCGCGAACGCGCCCAATAAATATCCGTCCCATCTTCAAAAATCACGTACACGAAACTCACGCCGAAATTAGAAAAGCCGCGCACTACTTTTGATTTCGGCACGGCCAACATCGCAGTAGTGAGCGGGTAAGTAATTTGATCTTCGACTACTTGTGGTGCTTGCCCGGGATATTCGGTGTAGATAATGACCTGCACATCAGACAGGTCAGGAATGGCATCTAACGGAGTTTTTAACAACGAATAAATACCTGCCGCGATTACAAATATCGTTGCCAGCAACACCAAAAATATGTTGCGCGCCGACCATTCAATAATTTTAGCTAACATGCTTAGTGCCCTTTATGGTTAGCAGGGGCAGATACAGACTTTGTTATTTTCATCACCTCCCACACCCCTGCTTGCCGCTCGACAAACTCAAAATCAATTTCATCACCTAACTTAATTCCTTGCACCAAATCCGCGTTGGCTAACTTAAAATTCATACTCATGTCCGGCCAGCGCAAAGACGCAATCGCACTATGCGTGATGGTGATGGTGCCGCCCTCGATCGCGTCCACCACGCCCACTGCGCGATGGGCAGCCGCTGCATTGGTCTCGACTTTATTCGCCGCTGCGACGGGAATATTCACAGAGCTAGCAGATGCATTTTCACCAAAGCCCGCAATGGCCGCTTTCAAATTACTTTCCGCATCAATCAAAAAGTTTGCGCTAATAACGACTTTTTCACCTTCGGTTACGCCATCCAAAATCTCGATTTGGTCGTCGGACTGCCGGCCTAACTTCACGGTACGTGGCGCAAACTTTCCCTCACCTAAATCCACCAATACCAACTTGCGGCTGCCGCTATAGATCACCGCAGAATCGGGCACGCTCAGCACGGCTTGCTGATTATTTTTAATGCTCAATAGCGCTTGTGCGTACATGCCAGGACGTAGCTGACCATCGGCATTGCTCATCTCTAGCCGTACTTGTGCTGTGCGCGTTTGTTCATTAAGCGTGGGATAAATGTAGCTCACCCGCGTTGCAAACACTCGTCCTGGAAAAGCGTCAATACTGACTTGTGCGGCTTGTCCAACTTTTATTAAACCGATGTCTTGCTCAAACACATCCACCATCATCCACAGCTTGGACAGGTCGGCAATTTTGTACAGCGTTTCGCCAGGCATGAAACGCATCCCCTTAACCGCCATTTTTTCGAGCACAATTCCACGCACTGGCGAGCGATAAGGGATGGTGTGCTTCACCGCGCCGGACTCACGCAGTTGCCGCAACTCTTTCGGTGAAATGTCCCAATTTTTTAACCGCGCCAAACTGGAATTCACCAGATTATTCATGTTCGCCAGTGCTTCAGGTGCGGCATCTTTCATCGCCGCCACCCCTTGCAGCGCGATCAAATATTCGCGTTGTGCGGATACCAGTTCGGGGCTGTACACTTCAAATAATGCTTGTCCGGCCTGCACCTCATCCCCCGTGGCATTCACGTGTAAGGTTTCTACCCAACCCTCAAATTTTGGCGCGATGACATAAATACTACGTTCGTTCGGCTCAATGCGTCCCACTGCGCGCACGGTTTGCGTAAACACTTGCTTGCTGACGGTCACGCTTTTTACACCCAACTTTTGCACCTTCTCCACACTGATTTTAAGCTGCGTACTACCACCTGAATTCATGTCACCTTCCCCGGCAAAAACAGGAATGTAGTCCATGCCCATGGCATCTTTTTTGGGCACGGGCGAGGTATCGGGCAAGCCCATCGGATTGCGATAAAACAGTGGCGCACGCGCGGTGGGCTGCGTTGCCACACTGACGTTGCGCTGCGCGCCCGCCCAGTATCCTAAGCCAATAAGCAACAGCGCCAACACCCCCCACATTATTTTTACAACCCCTTTTTGATTGGTCAGCTTCATAGATCTTCTCCCAACAATTTTTCAATTTGCGCGAGGCTTATTTGCGCCTCAACTTGCGCGTTCAACACGTCTAATTTTGCTTTGAGCAATTGTTGCTGCACGTCCAATAGCGTGGCGAAATCCACCTTGCCATTTTGGTAGCCAACCAACGCCGCTTGCAGCGTTGCTTCCGCCTGTGGCAACAAATTACTGGCTGCCAAATTTTCCATGCGTAACGCGGCCTCCAAGCTAATTACTTGCTTGGATAAATCGCCCAGCAACTGCGTGAGCAAAGATTCTGTACGCAAACGTTCGGCATTTAATTCGACATTCGCCGCACGTTCTTGTGCGCGGCGCGAGCCTTGCTGCAAAGGGATGTTAAATTCCGCCATCACCCCCCACTCCATCGTTTGCCCGCCCGACCGCACGGGCGCTACGCCCAAAATTAAATCTGGATAACGATTTTTAAGAGTGAGCTCGCGATTTTTTTCTGCTGAGATAAGCTTTGCCTCCGCCGCAAAAAGTTGCGGATTTTTGTCGCGCAGGCGTTGCGCCAGTACGGAAATTTCTCGAGCAGCAGAAGGGGGAATAGGACGTAAATTTTGCGGCTCGATCAGCGGCGCGGATGCGGGTCGCCGCATTGCGGTATTCAGGCGAGCAATAACATGATGGTGCTCGGTTTCCAGTATAAGCAACGCGCGCTGCAACTGGGTCTGCTCAATCTGGACGCGCAGTACATCTTGTTGGGCAGCCAGCCCTGTGGCGTAGCGCGCTTGCGCTGCGCGCTCTAAATGATTGGTTAGATCAAGCATTTCTTGCGTGATTTTTTGGCTGCGATGCAACAAGTAATATTGCGCAAAATCCGTCTTAATGACGCTCGCCAACGCTGCCCAAGTTTCCAGCGACTGTCCCTGCGCTTGATTGATTTCTGACTCGGCCACCTCGCGCCGCAAGCCGCGTTTGCCCCAGAATGGCACAGCCTGCATCAGGGTGTAGCGCGTACTGCGCGTCACATTGTCGATATTATTGATGCCCATCCATTCCGCGCGCAAAGTTGGATCCGCCCAGGCATCAGCGGTATCTGCACGCTGTGCCGCAGCCTCTGCCTCGGCACGGCTGGCGACTAATTGTGGATTATGCTGCTGCGCCCACTGCAACATTGCTTCCACCTGCGCGCCGAGCAAAGGCTCAGCATCTGGCTCTGCATCAGCCTTGCCAGCGAACAACAGCATTAGGCACAACATGTATCCAGCGATTTTTAAGGTGCGGAGGGATTGGCTGTAAAAAATTTTAACGTCCATTTGATGCTCCAACTGATTTGTGTGAAAACACATTTCGCATAGAAGGCGCGATCAAAATTTCTGTCAAAATTAAATGGCTGCCGCGCCTTCAAAAGGGAAATTCGCGCATAGCAATATGCCCGCAAACAATGGGCAAGCTATGCGAGGGCTGCGGCTAAATCAGAAAGGAACAAAAACGGATGGCGACAGGCGGACCTGTGTTGAGGGCTTGGTAGTACGGAATGAAATCAGTTGCATGCTGCTGCGCATGCAGCTTAACTGGCAAGACATGTGCTGGGGTAATGGGTGTTACGGTGAGGGCTTGATGATCGACACTGATTTGGTCAGACTGGGTGCAGCTCATCAAACAGGCGTTGCTATTTGCTTGTTCCGTTGATATTTGCTCAACTTTTACTGCGGTGCTTTCTTTACCTTCATGGCAAGGCTTTGCCGCCACTTTATGTTCGGCGAAAGCTTGCGCCGGATGCATCGCAGGCAGCACGCAAGCATGCGCAGCCAAAACGCCCTGCGCAAACAGCACGGCTGCCAGCGTGAAGCGAGCGATCCATTTAGTTTTGCGCTGCGCTAGATTCATCATTGGGAATCATTCGTCATGGAAATAAAAAAGTGTGCGATCAAAAAATTGTGCCCGCCAACATGGCAAATCTTAACTGAATGAATTTGATTTGGGAAGACGTAGCCTCGCGCGCTGCTGGCAACCCAAAAACTGAACGACAATTAAAATTGACGAAGCGCGCATTTATGACAACAATACGAGTTCAATATGCAATTACGGAGGTGTCATGAATATCCCTTTTAAATTATCCGCCTGCTTCGCTGTGGCGGCGGTTATTTTTTCTTTCACCAACCCCGCGCTAGCGGTGAATCCTGGCGACCCAGAGGCGGGTAGAGATAAATCCGCACTGTGCCAAGGGTGTCATGGCGAGGTGGGGATGAGTGATTCGGGCATGTTTCCTAGGCTTGCTGGGCAACATGCGGGTTACATCAGAAAGCAATTTTCCGAGTTTCAAAAAAGCGTGCGCGTCAATAACGAGACCATGATGGAAATGTCGCAAACGGTGACGGACAAGCAAGATTTGTATGACATCGCCGCGTACTTCGCCAGCCAAAAATCGATGTATGCTGAAAAAACGGGCATCGACACCAGCAAGGGGCGCGATTTATTTTTGAATGGCAACCCTAAAACGGGTTTATATGGCTGCGTGAATTGTCACGGTGTAAATGGCAAAGGCAAATCGCCGGGCAATGAGGTTTTCCCCGTGATTGGCGGGCAGCATAAAGAATATCTGGTTAAGCAGTTAACCGAGTTACGCAACGCCTCTCTCCCCCCCAGCCCCGACCTCGTTATCCGCGCCAACGACCCCGCTGGCATGATGCGAAATATCGCGAGCAAATTATCGGATGAAGAAATTGAAGCTGTGACGGATTATTTGTCAGAACTTTAAACCTCTTTTTCAATTTCAGGGCACCTCTAAAAATTCAAATTACTAAGCTAGGCAAGGCGCGAACAAAAAATTATGACGGCGCATGTGTTTGATATGTTAGGAAAACGCAGTTTCAGTGCAGACTAACCTTTAGGTTATGTCGGAGCTAATAATTTTTTGCGAGCATCCGCTATGCGGATTGCCTGCTTACCCCACTTGTGAGCAACACAGCATGGCGACGGTGCATGGTTGTTGCCGATTCATCGGCTTTACAACCACGGCCTAACCCTTGCGGGTGGAATTTGGATTTTTAGAGATGCCCTTCAATTGCAGTAAATAAAAAAGGACAGGGTAACCTGTCCTTTTTTATTTACTGCTTATTTTTTGCGCGCGATCAATTTTTAACAGCTACGACCTTCTCTACCATCATCAGCGATGGAAAGGTTCTATTCAGCGTTCTGCTGGGAAAATTATTCATCACCGAGCCTTGCCCGTAACGAACCATATCGCCCTTGGCAACTTTGACTTTAGTGGTTGCCAGCCAAATCGAGCCGCCATTATTGGTCACTTCAATGTAGGAATATAAATCGGTGTCGATTACTTCTAATACCTTGCCAGAATTGGGCAATGATTCCGCGTTCACAGGCATAGCGGCTTTGTCTGCTGCGTGTGCATGTGCCGCTTCTGCAGAGGGGGGTGACGCTGCTGCCTTGCTCGCTACAGGTTCGGCAAATGCTGGTGCGGCAGTTACAGCGAGTGTTAAAGCAAGTAATACTGTTTTCATATTCGGGTAGCCTTTATGTAATGAGCAATAATTTTAAGATAAATAAAAATTGAACGACCAACGCTAGGTTGATTTTTCATCATATTACAAAAAACAGCCGTATAGCAAAAAACCAAGCCAGAAAAAAACCAAGCCAGAAAAAAATTAGGCCAGGAAAAATGAGCCTAACGAGCACTCCGACACGCTCCCCACTAATTTGTTCCTTGCCGACTTTTCCCTCTGCTACAATGCGCGCCGCTTAAGGTGCTAAGTTGTTATAACTTAGTTAAACGGGAAACAGGTACGGGATTAATTTCCCCAAGCCTGTGCTGCCCCCGCAACGGTAAGCAGGTGTAGACGTATCAGCAAGTCACTGTGAGCAATCATGGGAAGACGATGCGTCGGGTTAGAACGTTTGACCCAACCTGCGAGCCCGGATACCGGCCTTGAGTGCGTGAGCGTCGATTTTTTCGAGCTCACTTGGCCAGGAAATGCTGCGGGCGGCGCATGGACAATCAGTGATTTTTCTGCTGATTCTTCACGCTTCATTCCACACATTTCCTGAATTCACTCTTTCCAACGGGGAACCTTGGATTTACTCAGGAAAATTAACATGTCGCAAAATAAATCGTATCCGTTTCTACTCGCCTTAACACTATGCTTGGCCACTACTGCAGCGCACGCCCAAACAGAATCTGACCCCATGCCAGAACTTGTTGCCGAAACCGTTGCGCCGATGGAAATTTTCATCGTCACTGGCACGCGCGCGCCTCAGCCATTGAAGCAAAGCTTGGCGCATTCCACGGTCATCACTCAACAAGAAATTCAAGATTCACAAGCGGCAGATGTGCCAACGCTGTTGAAATCGCTGGCAGGGGTGGAGTTTTATCAATCGGGCGGCGTGGGTCAACAAAGTAGTGTGTTTATGCGCGGCACCAATTCCAGCCACGTATTGATCTTGCTGGATGGTGTGCGCATCAATTCTGCCACCACGGGTGCGACCGCTATCGACCAACTCATGCTCGATCAAATCGAGCGTATCGAAGTGGTGCGCGGCAATGTCAGCAGCGTATATGGCTCGGAGGCCATCGGCGGCGTGATTCAGATTTTCACCAAGCGCGGTTATGGTGAACCGTCTCTTAGTATAAATAGCGGCATCGGCTCGCACAACACGCAGCGCGCTTCAGCGGGCTTTGGCGGCAAGGTAAGTGACACACAATTTAATGTGCAGGTATCCAAATTCCATACTGATGGCGTATCGGCGATTAACGCAACGCTCGTTCCAAACATTCAACAAGATAAGGACGGCTATGACAACACCAGCCTGTCGGCCAATGTGCGTCACGCGTTAACTGCGGATCACAGCTTATCTGGCTCACTGTTTAACAGCCGAGGCGAAGTGCAATATGACAGCGCTTTTGACGGACCGACTGATGAGCACATCAGCAAGCCCACCTTGAGCAAATTTTCGCTGGCTTCGGATAATCAATTGACTGAAATATGGCACAGCAAATTGCAACTGGCACAGGGCATGGATAATGCAAAAAATTATTTAAATGGTGCGGAAAAATCCAATTTCAAAACCACCCATCGCCAGATCACTTGGCTGAATACTGTAGCCGTACATTCTGAGGGCAAGGTCGTAGTTGGGTTAGAAAACTTGAAACAGCGCGTCGCGGCCAGCACGGCTTATACCCAAACAGATCGTCAAATAAATTCATTATTTGCAGGCTACACCGGTAACTATGGCGCGCACCAAGTGCAAACGAATTTGCGCCAAGATCGCTACTCGGATTTTGGTAAAGCTAACACGGGCTTGCTGGGATATGGTTACGCGATTACCGACACCCTGCGCGCCACAGCCAGTACCAGCAACGCTTTTAAAGCCCCTACGTTTAATGATTTATATTACCCGTTATTTGGCAACCCTAACTTAAAAGGTGAGCGTTCCAAAAATCATGAAGTCGGGTTGCGTTACGCAAATGACCAGCAACACGTCAATGTTATTTATTTTGATACGCGCTTTAAAGACTTAATCGCGGCTGATTCCAGCAACATCACCAACATTAAAAAAGCGCGCGTGGATGGCATCGAATTAAGCTACGCCGGACAATTTACAAGCACGGGCCTCAAAGCGGCCTACACCCATCAAAATCCACGTGATGAAAAAACTGACCTACCTTTACTACGCCGTTCAAAAAACTTTGCCAACTTAGGCATCACACAGCAAATGAACACTTGGAAAATTGGCGGGGAGGCGCAATACAGCGGCACGCGCGCGGACTATCACATAGTAGACCTTGATGCTAACTTCAATTCTATTCGCGTAACCTTGCCCGGCTACACCCTGTTCAACCTGAGTGCAGATTACCGCTTGGATAAACATGCAAAACTATCCCTGCGTGCCGACAATATTTTCAACAAAAACTATCAACTGGCGCACGGCTACAACACCTTGGGGCGCGCCATTTTTACAAGCTTAAATTACCAACAGTAACCGTTATTTTTAAGGGTGCTGTTTAAGCAAATAAGGGCGGTAGCAATGCCGCCTAAATTTTTGCTGCCATTGCACCATGTAGCTACGCCCATCAAGCGGAAGAAAATTTCAGGCGCACAGCCTATAATTGCGGCTGTCCAAAATACTCGCCGCACAATCAATGACCAGCACCCAGCTTTACCTGCGCCTACTCAGTTACGTTAAGCCGTATTGGAAAATTTTTGCCGCCTCGCTCTTGGCAATGATCGTTGCGGCGGCTACCGAACCGATGCTGCCCGCCTTGCTAAAACCCTTGTTAGACGGGGCTTTTGTTAACAAAGACGACACGCTTATCCGCCTCGTGCCGCTCTTTATTTTGTTGATTTTTTTCGTGCGCGGCCTGGCCACTTTCATTAGCACTTACACCATTAACTGGGTCGGCAATAAAGTGGTGATGGATTTACGCGAGGAAATGTTTCGCAAACTGCTGACCTTGCCTACACGTTATTACGATGACCATGCCAGCGGCAACCTTATTTCTAAGCTGACGTTTGACGTGACGCAGGTGACTGCCGCCGCCACCAATGTGGTCACGGTGTGCATACGCGATTCAATTATTATTTTGGGATTGCTGGGCTGGTTGTTTTACTTGAATTGGAAGCTCACCCTGCTGGGCATGGTGGTCGCGCCCGTCATTGTGCTGGTTATTAAAGTTATCAGCGGTCGCCTGCGCGCCTCTAGCCGCGCCTCGCAGCAGGCGATGGGCGACATTACACAGGTGATTGAAGAAAGCGTGGCCGCGCATAAAGTGGTCAAACTTTTTGGCGGACAGCAATATGAAAGCCAGCGTTTTGGCGAGCAGGTCAATTGGGTGCGTCGGCACACCATGAAGCAAGCCGCGGCTGCAGCGGCGAACGTGCCCATTGTGCAAATGGTGGCGGCGGTGGCATTGGCGGGGGTGATTTATATGGCCACGCAACAATCGCGCGCCGATGAAACCACGGTCGGTGGCTTTTTGTCTTTTGCGACTGCGATGCTGATGTTAATCTCGCCCTTAAAGCGGCTAACTGGGGTCAGCGAACACTTGCAACGCGGGTTGGCGGCTTCGGAAAGTGTGTTCGCTTTGCTTGATACAGATGGGGAATCCGACACCGGCACAACAACCATCGCTCGCGCTATTGGTGAAATAAAATTCGAGCATGTGAATTTGTCTTATCAACAAGATGAACGGCTGGCCTTGCATGACATTTGTCTGGACATTGCCGCTGGGCAAACGGTCGCATTGGTGGGCGCATCCGGTAGTGGCAAAAGCACGCTGGCCAATTTAGTGCCGCGTTTTTACTTGCCCAGCAGTGGGCGTATTACGCTCGACGGGCATAATTTAAGTGATCTGACCCTAGCCAGCTTACGCGCCAATATTGCATTGGTCAGCCAAGAAATTGTATTGTTTAACGACACCATTGCCGCCAATATTTCTTATGGTCAGGCGCGAGTTGTGTCGGAGTCAGAAATGATGGCTGCCGCGAAAGCCGCGCACGCGATGGAGTTTATTCAAGACATGCCGCTCGGTCTTAACACCCTGGTCGGTGAACGCGGCGTGCGACTGTCTGGTGGGCAACGACAGCGCATCGCCATTGCGCGCGCTATTTTGAAAAATGCGCCCGTGCTGATTTTAGATGAAGCCACTTCCGCGCTGGATAGCGAATCGGAACGGCATGTGCAAGCCGCGCTAGAGACCCTGATGCAGGGTCGCACCACGCTGGTTATCGCGCATCGTTTATCGACCATTGAAAAGGCCGACAAAATTGTAGTGCTGCAAAAAGGCCGCATTGTCGAGAGCGGCACGCACCAAAATTTGCTCGCCCAAAAAGGAGCCTACGCGCAATTGTATTCCACGCAGATGTACGCGAATGCCGCTACAGGAAACGATGTGGCAGATGCGTAACATAATTTTAGTTGACAGGCAGACTGCGACTCGCTAAATTGAAGCCCGATGAAATTACTTAATCTTTAGGAGAGAAAAATGGCTGTTCTAGTAGGAAAATCCGCCCCTGATTTCACTGCAGTCGCAGTGATGGGCAATAACGACATCAACGAAAATTTCAATCTGAAAAAACATATTGATGGAAAATATGCCGTAATATTTTTCTACCCGCTGGATTTTACTTTTGTGTGTCCTTCCGAATTAATCGCGTTTGATCACCGCTTGGGCGAGTTTAAAAAACGCCAAACCGAAGTCATCGGCATCTCCATTGATTCACAATTTACCCATATGGCGTGGAAAAATACCGCTATTGATAAAGGGGGCATCGGACAAGTGCAATACCCACTTATTGCCGACATCAAACATCAAATTTGTCAGGCTTATGATGTGGAACATGCGGACGGCGTGGCTTTTCGTGGCTCATTTTTAATTGATCGCGCAGGCGTAGTACGTCACCAAGTGGTAAACGATTTACCCTTGGGGCGCGATATCGACGAGATGCTGCGTATGGTCGATGCGCTACAATTTACCGAGCAGCACGGTGAGGTATGCCCCGCCGGCTGGAGCAAAGGCAAACCCGGCATGGATGCTTCAACCAAAGGGGTGGCTAAATATCTGGCTGAACACGCCAAAGCACTGTAAACATAATAAGCATTAATTCCAAAAGGCTCTCGCAAGAGAGCCTTTTGTTTGTCTGAAATAATTTACAATTCACCTTTTCACCCTTACTGTACCGAGCTTGTTCGGGAGCATCTCAATGTTAATGTCGTTCATTGTTGTGTACTTATTATTTTCCATCGGCATCGGCCTGTACGCTGCCACGCGCGTTAAAAATGTCAAAGACTATGTGGTCGCGGGACGGCATCTGCCGTTGTACATCGTCACGGCCACGGTTTTCGCCACCTGGTTTGGCTCGGAAGCGGTGCTGGGCATTTCGGCTAAATTTGTGCAAGATGGCCTCGGCGGAATTATCGAAGACCCCTTCGGCGCGAGCATGTGTTTAATTTTAGTTGGCGCATTTTTTGCCGCTAAGTTGTATCGCATGAATCTGCTCACCATAGGCGATTACTATCGCCAGCGTTATGGCCGAAAAGTTGAAATCCTCACCAGCCTCGCCATCATCGGCTCGTATTTAGGCTGGGTGGCAGCGCAAATTGTCGCGCTCGGTTTGGTTTTTTCTTTCGTCTCGCAAGGCGCGGTATCTGCCGAACAAGGCATGGTCATCGGTTCCGCCATCGTGCTGATTTACACGCTGTTTGGCGGCATGTGGTCGGTGGCTTTAACCGATGCTTTTCAAATGACCATCATCGTCATCGGCATGTTGTATTTGGCCTGGCTGCTGTCTGGCATGGCGGGCGGGGCAGACGCGGTTATCCAACACGCGGCTAACGCCGATAAATTTAATTTCTGGCCCAAGCTCGAAACACGCGATGTGCTAGCTTTCATCGGCGCGGCGGTGACCATGATGCTGGGCTCCATTCCGCAGCAAGATGTGTTTCAACGCGTGATGTCGGCCAAAAGTGAAAAAGTCGCGGTTACTGGCGCAATTTTGGGCGGCAGCTTGTATTTTATGTTTGCCTTCATTCCAATATTTTTGGCGTATTCCGCCACCTTGATTGACCCTAAAATGGTTGCCGAACTATTAGAACAAGACGCGCAACTCATCCTGCCCACCATCATCACCACGCACACGCCCCTTTTTGCCCAAGTGATGTTTTTTGGCGCACTGCTATCCGCCATTATGAGTACTGCTAGCGGTACGCTGCTCGCCCCTTCGGTGACCTTCACTGAAAATATCTTGAAGGGATTTATTGCACCACAAAATGATCGCCAATTTTTATTTACCATGCGGACCGTGGTGGTATTTTTCACCTTTGCGGTCACTGTGTTCGCGCTTCAATCCGACTCCAGCATTTATGAGATGGTCGGCAATGCGTATAAAGTGACGCTGGTGACTGCATTTGTGCCGCTGGTGTTTGGCCTATATTGGCAGCGCGCGAATACACAAGGCGCGCTGTGCGCAATTATTGCTGGATTTTTTTCTTGGATATTGCTGGAAATATTTTACCCCGAAGGCATATGGCCGCCACAATTGGTCGGTTTGCTAATGAGCGTGTTAGGCATGGTAATCGGCTCATTGTTACCATCACTTAGCAGATCGCGTACGTAAACAAGTGTCATCAAACCGTCATAATTCTGCATTACTATCGCGCCCATGAATAGTAATTTAAAAAGTGGGAAGGCAATGCCCGCCAGCATTCTTCTGGTAGAAGATGAGCCCGCCATTCAAGAACTGCTGGCCTTTAATATTACGCAAAGCGGCTTCCGCCCGATTCAGGCATTGAACGCTACCAGCGCAATGGAGCATATTAAAAAAGAATTGCCTGATTTAATTTTGCTGGACTGGATGCTGCCCGAAACCAGCGGCGTAGAATTGGCTAAAAGATTGCGCGCCGATCCGCGCACACGCGACATTCCCATCATCATGCTCACCGCACGCACCGATGAACGCGACAAAATTACGGGCCTAGAATCAGGTGCCGACGACTACATCACCAAACCTTTTTCGCCGCGCGAGTTGATGGCGCGTATACGTGCCGTGCTGCGCCGCCGCTCACCGCAAATGAGCGAAGAGGTCACCACCATCGGTGGCTTGGAAATATCGCCCGCCACCCATCGCATCAACACGGTGAATGGCGGAAAGGTAATCAACCTCGGTCCCACCGAATTTCGCCTGCTGCATTTTTTTATGACCCATCCAGAGCGCGTCTACAGCCGAACACAGTTACTCGACCATGTGTGGGGCGATCACGTATTTGTCGAAGAGCGCACGGTCGATGTGCACATCCGCCGCCTGCGCCAAGCACTGGAGCCTTTTAACATGGATCATCTGGTGCAAACTGTACGCGGTAACGGTTACCGCTTTTCCAATACACAAGCACCCGATTAAATTCCCCAGATTCAATTCCTAGGGCTTCTCGCAACATTCTGCGCTGTATAATGCCCACCATAATGCGGGGTCGTTCACGCAATTACTAAAAAGGGTTTTCCCATGTTTTATTTTTGGCAGCGCATCCTTTTTCCGCTCTCCATTCTTGTCATTATTTCCTTAATGCTGTGGCTCATCTTCGGCGCATTGCCCGCCGTCTTATTTTTTGCAGCCGTGATATTGCTCTATCACCTTTTTCATCTTTATCAACTCCTCGCGCTAGAGCATTGGCTGACCGACCCAGAGCAGCGCACCATCCCCGATGGCAGAGGGTTGTGGGAAGAGGTCTTTGCAAAAATAAATAAAGTGGTGCGCGGTCATCAAAAAGAACGTGCGCAGCGCATGGCGGCCTTGCAACACCTGGAGCAAGCCACCTCCGCATTACCAGAAGGCGTGGTCATACTGGGTGAAGGGGATCGTATCGAATGGTGCAATCCGCTGGCTGAAAAATATTTTGGCCTGAGCAGCGAACATGATATTGGTCAGCAAATTACCTACTTGGCACGCCAACCACAGTTCGTCGAATACCTGGCCCAGCAAGATTTTGCCGAGCCGTTAATATTGCGCGGCATGAGTCCTGAGGGGCTCATTCTCTCTATTAAGTTGATCTTATATGGCGAGGCGCAAAAATTATTAATCTGTCGCGACATCACCCGCTTTGAACATATTGAAACCATGCGTAGCGATTTTGTCGCCAATGTCTCGCACGAGCTACGCACGCCGCTGACCGTGGTCAACGGCTTTGTCGAAACACTGCACGACATGCCCAGCCTAGAAAATGAGATGGCGCGGCGCGCCATCCATTTAATGGGCGAACAAACGCAACGCATGGAACGTTTGGTCGATGATTTGCTCACCCTGTCTAGGTTAGAAGATAAGCAAAATCCGCTGCACGAAGAATTGATAGACGCACCTGCCCTGCTCCGCACCCTGCATCAAGAAGGGCTATCGCTCAGCGCGCAACAACATAATGTCATCTTGAAAATTGAAACGGATTTACCCTTATCCGGCAACTATGATGAGCTGCACAGTGCGTTTGGCAATCTGCTCAGTAACGCCATCCGTTACACCCCCAAAGGCGGCGATGTGGTGTTGAGCTGGCAATCACAAAACGGTCAACCCGCATTCAGCGTGCGCGATAGCGGCATCGGCATCGACCCCAAACATATTCCACGACTGACTGAACGATTTTATCGCGTCGATAAAAGCCGCTCGCGCGAAACGGGCGGCACAGGCTTAGGGCTGGCCATCGTCAAACACGTCGCCAACCGACACCACGCGCAACTGCTGATTACCAGCGAAGAAGGTCGAGGCAGCACATTCAGCATTATTTTTCCAGCAGGGCGAGTGGGGTTGGTGGATGCAAAATTTAATTTAGTCGACGAAAAATAATCTGCTTCTTATATTTATGGACAACCAAATGGGTGTGTCAAAAGCCGCTCAAGGGATGTAGCGCAAGGCAAATCTTGGCGAGGAAGCGGAGTTGGCTCAGGTGTCAATGAGCATTCCGAGCCGAGATTTAACACCGCGCTACGCCCTTCAGCGGTTTGGTGACACAGTAAAACTCACCCGCTCAAAATCTGCGCCCTTCTCCACACTAAATCCTAATTTCACCGATAATTTCTGGTTATCCTGCTGCGTCACTTCCTGCGCTAATCCCGGCTGAAACCACTCGCGCGGAATAAGCAAGCTGGCGGGAATGCCCACCTCGGTCAAGGCTGGCAATAATATTGCCGCAGCCGATTTTTTTGTCGTTGGTGCGCGCACGCCTCTGCTGTCTATGATGACCGCTTGCGCTGCGCCCGGCAAATAGCGCACATATAGGGAGAGTTGCCCCGTACCCAGCACCATCACGCCGCTGATAACCCCGACCTTAAAATTGCCGCTTGCGCCCGTGCGCGTGGCAATAATTTGGTTGCGTGACAAGCGCACGCCGTCGGTTGACTTACGCAACAGATGCGCGCCCAACACACTCGTTTCTACAACTTCATACGCCTCTAGCGGCTGCCCAAAATGAGCTGCGCCAGCGTGTCCAGCCTCTGTACCCGCATGACCCAAAGTGGCAATGCGTTTACGCGTGAGCGTATCCATGGTGTTAATGCTGCGAGTTGAGACTTTGAATGGCTTGTTAGCAAGATGGGCGTAGATGCCTTCTAGCCCGTAGCAAACGTGTGCTTGGTGGGTGATACCCAAATAAGTAGGTGAATCTTCGCCGCCTCTTTCGCACCAGCGTTGATGCAAAAAATTTAACAACTCCGCACAATCAATATCGCTATCCACCTCACCCAACTCGACTTGTTTGGGTGATTGACCTTGCTGCAATAAAATGGTTTTAACACGCAATAATTTGCTCAACGGCATCATCGCCAAGTAGCGTAAGTGCGCGCTTTGCCCAGCCTGGTTAATCGCTTGCAAACCTTTCGTGCCAGACAAATCCACCACCAGCGGCAGCGCATCTCCTCGACTGACAGTAGCAGTGTGCGCCACGGTGATGCTTGTGCTCCATTGCACTAACCAACGCACTAACAGATGGCATTGTTTGCGCGTTAATTCTTGTGGGCGGGCATAGGCCATAAGCAGCGTCTGTACATAAATCGCATGGCAAGACGTCTGATGTTTATTACCTTGGTATTTAGCGTTTTGACTCGTACTTTTTTCATCATAATCGTGCACAGCTTGCATCTGAAAATCTTGCTCTTCGCTAAACGCGTACAAGGTGTGCAATTGTTGCCACAGCTTGCCATTCACTTCGTAGCCCGTCTGCAAATAAGCAAAATTTTGTCGGTGCGTGTAATGCATACAGCGCTGGCATAACGCCACCGCCTCCAGCCGCGAATCGCCCTCGAATAATGCTTGCAAGCATCGTTGGTAGCCGATCACCATTTGTTGCTCTAGCGTGTTTAACGCAACAAAAATCATGAGCTCTTTATCGTTCAACGGTAATTTTTTGCCCAATAATTTCTTGGCATATTCTGCCTGCACTGCGTACACCGTCTCACGTAATTGCTCCAAAATATGCCAACGCTCCAAACCACGCATGGGGAAACGATTCATCTCATTAAGCTGCGTTAACAGCGTGGCGTGTGCGCCTGACACATCCGTCATTTGAAATTGCCCGAGCCAGCGCGTGCAACTTTTCGCATCCCTAAATACAGGGTTAGCGCGGTCATCGGTCGGTTCGAGTGGTAACGTCAACATGCCGATATTTCTTTCTGAATCATTTTATTCAAGCGTATTTTCCAATCCGGTGGAGGAGAGGGCATCCCTGTACGTTGAGATTTTCCCCAGATAGGGTTGGGATAATTTTTGTCCGTAGCAAAACGTGGAATAACATGCCAATGTACATGCGGGGTAACATTACCCAAGCTGGCCAAATTGATTTTATCGGGCTGCATCACCTCGCGCAGGGCGCGCTCTACCGCAAAAACTACGCTCATTAAATACTGCTGCTCGGCTGTTTTTAGATCAGTCATTTCTTTAATGTGCCGCTGCCAAATCACTCGGCAAAATCCCGGATAGTCATCATCCGCCACCAAAATCACACGGCAACTTTCGTTTTGCCACAGCATGGTTTCGTTCTCTGCCACACATAATTCACAAGGCATCGCAGTCCCTCTATTTATTGTCATGCCACATTTATACGAGCATTTTATTCCAGTTCGCGCTAGAAAGGAGAGCAAGGCGGCAAGCCCATGAAACTTGTGGTCGGGCACCCGAATGAGGTGACGAAGCACCCGCAAGGGGTACGCCGGTGGGTTCCCCGCTGCTGCGCAGCGACCCTTCCGCTGACAGTACAGTTGAGTACGGCTATAACCAGCCTGCGTGTGTTGTTGGGGCTTCGCCCCTTACAACCACGGCGTACCCCTTGCGGGTGAACTTGCCCGCTTGCGGGCTTAGTCGACTGGCTAGTTGTTCCATCAGGAGCCAAAACGAGCGCAGCGACGTTTCAGTGCAGGCTAACCTGCAAAGCAGGTTAAACGTAGTGGCCGGAACTAAAGACGATGCCAACACAGTTATCGTTTTTAACGCGAATTGGAATTACAACACGCGTCGCCCACCATTGAACCTTATCCGCCCCGCTCCCTCACACCCGCATGAGTAAAAATATTTAAACTCAACCCCGCTCAATTATTAACGTCTTTTAAGGTTGCTTTACATCCTTTTTGCTTGTGCGGGACAATGCGTTTCGGGCATCTCTAAAAATCCAACTTCCGTCGCCATACTATGTTGCTCGCAAAAAATTACTTCTCACATATAAAACATATGCGTCGTCGCAATTTTTTGTTCGCGCCTTGTCTGGCTTAGTAATTTGAATTTTTAAAGACACCCTTTCATCACTTATTAGGTATTCATTCTATGCCACGTTTGTTAATTATTTTATTCAGTTTCATTTTAGGGCTGGCCTCTTTTGGGGTGCGAGCTGAGCCATCGCAACTCGATCTTGCGCCACACAAAGGCAAGGTTGTTTATGTTGATTTTTGGGCATCGTGGTGCGGACCTTGTCGCGAATCTTTTCCGTGGATGCAAGCCATGCACGAAAAATATAAAGACAAAGGTCTGGTTATTATTACCATCAACCTCGACCACGAACGCGCTAAAGCCGATGCATTTTTGAAAAAATTCAACCCGACCTTTACACAAATGTACGACCCAGAAGGCAAGTTAGCCGATGAGTTTAAAGTGCAGACCATGCCTTATAGCTTCGTGGTCGATCGCACGGGCGCGCCGCGCGCACAACATTTTGGTTTTTTCAAAGCCAAGATTGGTGCGTATGAAAAGGAAATTCTAGCCCTGCTTAACGAACCCGCGCCCACAGTCTCGCTAAGCCCCGCGCCCATTTTTATTGAGAAAAAATGACATGTCAAAAATTTTAATTTTATTTGTTTTAATTGGCTTGCTGAGCGGTTGTGGCTCTTTAGGTGAGAAGCCCCTTGGAGTAAAACCTTGGGAGCGTGATTTACTGGCGAAAAAATCCATGCAACTGGATGCTTATCCGGTTGATAGCGCGTTGGACGATCATATTTATTTCAGCAAAGAAGCGGCCAGTGGCGGGCGTAGTTTTGGTGGGGGAGGTTGCGGATGCAATTAAAAAAATTAAGTAAGTTGAGCCTTGCGTTGGCGCAAGCCAGTGGCGCATTGCTCAGTGCAACCAGCGGTACAGTGCAAGCGCAGACAGATAGTTTTGGCTGGCAAGTTGATAGTGCCGTGCTTTATTATCAAGAAACCGACCATCGCGTGCGCGCCATCGAGCCCGTGGTCAGCATGAAAAAAGATTTTGGCGATGAAAAAATATTCAACATGAAACTGGTTTTGGATTCACTCACCGGTGCTTCGCCAAATGGTGCGCCGCCCGCTAATGTGGCACAAACATTTACCAGCCCTTCCGGCGGAACGTCCTATACAGCCGCACCCGGCGAGTTACCTTTAGATGAAACCTTTAAAGATACACGCGGCGCAATTTCGAGTAGCTGGCAACAACCCATCGCACCCGATATGCGGCTAAATGTAGGTGGCAATATTTCTGCTGAATATGATTTTCAATCTGTCGCCGCTAATGCTGCGGTAGCGAAAGACATTAACAATAAAAATACCACTTTATCTGCGGGCATCAATCTGGAGTATGACAATATCATGCCAGTCGGTGGCGCGCCTGTTGGACTCACCCGCACCAGCCTGAAATTGCCCACGGGTGACGAAGGTGAAGGCGGGCCGAGCAAATCTAAATTTATTACCGATATGCTATTTGGCGTAACACAGGTTCTCAGCCGCCAAGCACTGATGCAGGTGAATTACTCGATCTCGTTGGCGAATGGCTACCAAACGGATCCGTACAAAATGCTGGCGGTACTCAATGGCGATGTGCTCGTCTCTACCGCCAATTATCTGTTCGAAAAGCGTCCTGACTCACGCACCAAGCACAGCCTATACAGCCAGATTAAATATCATTTTACGGAAGACGTGGTTGATTTATCTTATCGCTACACCACAGATGACTGGGGCATTTCGTCGCACACTTTGGATACGCGCTACCGCTTCGAAATCAGTAACGGGCTATATGTAGAACCCCACGCACGCTGGTACAAGCAGTCGGCGGCTGATTTTTACAAACCGTATTTAGTGCAAGGTACTGAGGTCACCTTAGGCGGTGTGGCTCTGGTCAGCTTTGCAACGGCTGATTCGCGCATGTCAGCTTTTGATGCGACCACCTTCGGCGCGAAAATAGGCAAAGCATTCGAGGATGAAAGCGAAATCAGCCTACGTGTGGAGCAATATAAACAGGTCAGCCAGACCAAAAATAATTTAACCACGGGTGATTTAGCTGGGCAAAAATTAGTGCCCGACCTTTCTGCTTTGCTGGTGCAATTTGGATATTCGTTCCGCTGGTAAACGCGCTATATAATTGCCCGCATCTATTTTTCGTAAATAATGATGGGCAACCCCCCTCTCCTCGATTATTCGCTAGCATTGGTTGATGGTCGCTACGTCGGTACGTTTAAGGCGATGTCCAGCCCGTGCGAGATTTTATTGGATCATACCGATTTAGATTTAGCGCACGCCCAAGTCCAAGCAGCGTCACACGAAGCTTGGCGCATTGAACAAAAATTTAGCCGCTATCGCACCGATAATATTGTGCACGCGCTCAATCATGCCAATGGCCGCACCCTGCGCGTGGATGAAGAAACCGCGCACCTGCTGAACTTCGCCGCGACCCTGCACGAATTATCTGATGGCTTGTTTGATATCACCTCTGGCGTGCTGCGCCGTGTGTGGAAGTTTGATGGCTCGGACAACATCCCTCAACCCAATGAAATAGCCAAACTACTCCCGCTCATTGGCTGGCAACAAGTGCGCTGGGCAAATCCATTCTTAACTTTATTGCCGGGAATGGAGCTAGACTTCGGTGGCATCGGCAAAGAATACGCCGTTGATAGGGTATTTTTACAGCTTGCAGGGATGGATAACAGCGCGTTACTGGTTAATTTTGGGGGGGATTTGCGCGCACGCGGCCCGTGTCGCAATGGCACGGCTTGGCAAGTGGGCGTTGAAAAACCGCATGCTGCGGGGCAAGCTGTCGAAATGATTGCATTGCTCACTGGCGCGCTTGCCACCAGTGGCGATGCCCGCCGCTTCTTATTAAAAAAGGGGGTGCGCTACAGCCATATTCTCAACCCAAAAACGGGTTGGCCCATTCAAGGTGGCCCGCGTTCGGCTACGATTTTATCAAGTGATTGTGTGTTGGCTGGAATGCTTGCCACCCTGACCTTGTTAGCTGGTAAGAATGCCGAAGCTTTTTTGAAGGAGCAGGAAAATATTAAAGCGTGGTTAGTTTGGTAGCCATTGTTTTATAGAAACAACGGCTTAAAACATGCCCTATTGATTATTCGGCTAATGCTGTTTTTCTAGCTCAATAATAAATTTCACCAGATCTCTAATATCCGCTTCTTTTATAGTAGGGGAATTAGCGGGCATTGGCATGGTTCCCCAATTACCTGAGCCGCCCTTGGCCACTTTCATTGCCAAGCCTTCTTCAAGCGAGTATACCTCGCCTTTGTAGGTGTACTTGTCCACGCCCTTGTACCTTTTTGAAACCTCCACCCAAGCGGGGCCGACCAGTTTTTTATCTATTGCATGACAGGCGGTGCAATTGCTTTTTTTAGCTAAGGGCGGCATATCCACTGCCCACACCGCATTAGAAAATATTAAATTACTTGCAACAAGTACAGTAACCGTCATTAATTTCACAGCAATACCCCCTAAGAAATAATATGTTAAGTGACACAGGCTATGCCATCACAGATGTCTGTGGACAGGGGCAAATGAATATGGTTCCACACCTTGCTGTTTAATTTTATGATAGCAGATAATCCCCATTGTCATTTCGACTTCTGCTTCCTTAATGCAACCAATGAATTGCTCTTCGCTGAATCGACTCTGCTTCATTTCCGCCTCTCTTCAAAAGCAGACTTGACTAACCTTTAAATGTTTCGGCCCAGGGAGAGCAGATCCGGTGCAATTCGTCCCCCAGAAAGCTGGGGTATTTCATAACTTTCGCGCTGTAAAATTATTTCCCACCGAAAAATTTTTTTGTGGATGAAATCAAGACAAAATAACGTATTTTTAGAGGTGGTCCAAATGAACTGCCCAGTCAATCTGCCGCGCCAAAGCGGTACAACAATTTCAGCATCGCAGCGGCTTTATCTAATGTTTCTTGATATTCGCTGGCCGCTTCTGAATCGGCCACAATTCCCCCTCCTGCCCCGTATCTTATTTTTCCCTGCGCGTACACCAGCGTGCGAATGACAATGTTGCTATCCATATTGCCGTCGTAACCGACATACCCAATGGTGCCACAATAAATGCCGCGCCGATGCGGCTCAATCTGTTCAATAATTTGCATCGCACGTTGCTTGGGTGCACCCGTTATCGAGCCGCCCGGAAAACAATTTTTCAGTAAGGAAATCGCATCTTGGCCGGGCGCAAGTTTGCCTGTGACGGTGCTGACCAGATGATGGACCTGTGCGTAACTTTTCACCTCGAATAATTGGGGTACTTGCACTGAGCCTGGCACGCAACTTTTGCCCAGATCATTGCGCAACAAATCCACAATCATTAAATTCTCTGCGCGATCTTTTTCGCTTTGTTGCAATTCCCTCACCATATGTTCATCTTGTAGGGGGTCGTTCATACGCGGTCGCGTGCCCTTAATGGGCTGAGTTTCCACTCGGCCATTTGTCACCTGCAAAAATCGCTCCGGCGAGGTACATAAAATTTGTACCTGCGGCAAATTCATAAACGCGCTATATGGTGCGGGGCTCATTTGGCGCAACTCAAGATAGGCCGGAAGCGCGTCCCCCGACGCTGCGGCTTCGTAACGCTGCGCTAAATTTACTTGGTAACAATCGCCGTCATGTAAATATTGCTGGGCGATGTTAAATGCATTTTCGTAGGTGGCGCGGCTGAAGTTTGAATGAATGCGGCCATGAATCTTGAAACCTGATTGCGTTAATTTTGGCTGGGATAATTCTGGCTGAGATAATTCTGGCAGAGATGCTTGATGCAGCAAGCGTTCTAAAATGTGCGGCAACTGTTGTGCCGTAGCTGGGTTACGATGCTGTGACAGAAGTTGCGCGGTGTGCTGATGATGATCGAGCACAACCGCCCAATCATAAATACCTATCGCCATATCAGGTAACTGCTCGTCATCCAGCGCTTGCGTCGCCAGCGGAATGTCGCGTCGCGCTAAATCGTAGCCCCAGTATCCGAGCGCGCCACCCGCAAAAGGTATGTCCGGTATGGCGACCGTAGTTTCACCCAATTGCTGGCGCAGTAAGTCGAAGGGGTCTGCGCTTGACGTGTGCGTGCCGCGAGATGTGGTCAGCGTTGTAACTAAACCATGTGTCACCAAAGTCGTCACGGGTTGCGCACATAAAATATCATAACGCCCACGCCCACCACTATCCAGCCAAACTGCCCAGGGCAAATCGCTCAACGCGGCAAAATAGCGGGTTGCAGCATTCACAGCATAGGGAAGGGGCGTATTACTGTGCATTGAATGTTAGAATTTAAACCAGACGAGAGGATGATATGACAACTATAGTCGCTGTACGAAAAAATGGTCAGGTCGCGATTGCAGCGGATACCTTAACTACCTTTGGTAATACTCGCCTACCCGCCTCGCTGGATGCATCACACGATAAAATTTTGCATTACAGCAATAGTTATATCGGCGTATGCGGCAGTGCGGCGCATCAATTGGTATTAGCGTGTTACTTGTCAAGACACCTGATGTGCAGCTTAACAGCAAGGCGGCTATTTTTGAATTTTTCCGAAAACTCCATCCCATCTTGAAAGAGGAGTGTTTTTTAAACCCCAAAGAAGATGAGGAAGACCCCTATGAATCCAGCCAAATTACCGCACTCATCGTAAATGCCAGCGGTATTTACGGAGTGTATTCCATGCGTGAAGTGTTCGAGTACACACAATTTTGGGCAATCGGATCGGGCCACGAGTTCGCACTCGGGGCATTAAATCATGCTTACGCGCTTTACGACGACGCAGAAACCATCGCTCAAATTGGCGTAAATTCTGGAATTGCTTTTGATAGAAACAGTGCCGCACCCATCACGCATTACACCCTGCCACTGTCACCTAATTTTGAAGGTAAAAAAACCATCGACCCGGCATAATCCGTATCTGAATGTAATAACCAAACACCGACAGCTACGCTTTGCGCCAACAAATTAACGCTAGTTACACGTATTATCTGCGCCGCCCTCCCGTCAACACCAGTAGCAAAACTGTGGATCAACAGCCTGCAACACTTAAATAGGCGTTGTGTCCACAGTTTGCTCCCCCATCAATTGGGCTTGCTGATGCCTGGCGTAGGAAACGGCCACGTAGTGGCCGGACGCACAGGAGCCGGTGAAGATGGAGCTGGAGAAGCGCTCGGAGCCGAAGTCGGCATACTCGCTGGCTTGCTGACGACTGCAGGTGTCGGCTTTTTAGCGGGTGCTGCTTTTTTGGCTGCTGGCTTTTTAGCGGGCGCTGCTTTTTTGGCCGGAGCCACTTTAGCAGGTGCTGCTTTTTTAGCGGGGGCCGCTTTTTTGGCTACTGGCTTTTTGGCAGGTGCTGCTTTCTTAGCTGGTGCCGCTTTTTTGGCTACTGGCTTTTTGGCAGGTGCTGCTTTTTTGGC
>Ga0209824_10000281_pt1 | contig 33943 bp, 35 predicted proteins | sample VDWuncwatermetaG_FD_184124 | JGI IMG/M metagenome (GOLD analysis project Ga0209824, IMG submission 184124) | Wastewater microbial communities from Netherlands to study Microbial Dark Matter (Phase II) - VDW unchlorinated drinking water (SPAdes)... ...
GTGTGGCGGCGCAGATCGTCAGCCGGATGTCGAATCTGGCGGACGTGGTCTGGAACAACGCGCCCAAGGCCATTCTGGATCCGTTCCCCAGCCAGGTGAATCCCAACGCCAAGGCCGGGTACTAAGACAGACGATTCAACCTGTGACTCTTACAGCGGGTTTACAGTCAGAGGGCTGGTTCGGGTATCCGGACCAGTCCTCTGGTTTTTGCAGGAGAGACGGTCGGGGAATTCTCCAACTTCTGGAAGGTCGCTGAACGGAAACTCACGATGCGCGACAACGCGGCGGACTTGAAGCGTACTCGTGCAGTACGCCGAGGGTTCGAGGGGCGAGTCTACCGACCGTAGGCTTGTCGCAACAGCGGATTGGCGATTGCAGCAGAAATGTTCATGAATGATGTGGGTTAGTGCGCCAACTCATATCGGACGGTGCTCAGCAGTTCCTCAATTCCAAAGGGCTTACGCAACGTCTGTCGTGCGCCCAACAGCCGGGCCGTCTTCCGAAGGTATTCCTCGCCGAATACTCCTGAGATGGCAATGACCTTGATGTCCAAGAATTCGCGTGTGAGCTCGATGATTGTATCGGATCCATTCAATTCAGGCATCATAAGATCCACGATCACCAAATCCGCTGCCGCCTGCCTGTATAACTGTAAGCCTTCGCGCCCGTTAGCTGCTTCGACCACCGCGTATCCTGCCGACTGAAGAGCTGTCGACAATAATGCGCGAATGGGAGCCTCATCATCCATCACTAAGATGCTGGCCATACATCTCCTTCAAAGAACATCACACTGAACAAGAAGCTTGTCGAAGTCTACGTGAAATGTGTCTAGTTTCAATAAATAGCTGATTCCTAAAAGTGGACGCCCCTGGGAGGAGAGGCACGCGCAGGTCACGGAGGAAATGGAGGTAGAGGTCGGAACCGGTGTGCCGGAGAGATTCAAGCAGCGGGAGTGACAGTTTCACAGGCGCAAACAATGCGTCTCGCAGGTGCTAACCGATCGGTCACAGCCGGTGGCGACCAGATGCATGCGAATAGAGTGTGGCACCTGAGAGGCAGATGATATCTACACCGTGCAAAAGCTTGAGCGGTAGAAAGCAGCTTCGAGGGTCATACGATATGCACATCAGCATCCGGAGAGTTTACGCGCTGGCATCAGGATGCTTGATCGAGTTCCGGACGGAGCTAGCACAGTGTTAGCCTGACTGGCTCATTACACTGCATAGGAATCCAGGAGAGAACAGGTTCTAAGCTATTGGAAGAAAAGATAAACAAGGTTGGTTGCGGGGACTCGATTCGGTCACGATTTAACCCCTCGGTGACTATTGCGTTAACGGCGTAGATGCACGCACTAAGCAGGCCTATTTTCTAGAGCCCTTCCGCGATTTTAGGCAATGGATAGCCTTTTGCCATGTGATCCTTAATATCTTCTCTTATAGAATCCATTCTGAGGAGTCTCTGGTGTCCGAGTCGTGCCATGGCTGCGAGGCCTGCAATAGGTACAGACTTTCGCCCAGGTTCAAGACGCATCATAAATTTCACCAGCATTGTCGCAGGAGTTTGAAACGCCTCAAAAAATGGAAGTGACCATAGTTGAGGACCATAACTAAAAACGAATTCTTCGGGCTCCTTTGAATTGTCGATATTGTCTTTCCCAACAGCTAAGAAATATACTTCCGCCGCACTTTTTAGCCCTTTCATTAAGACAACCGCTGGGCCTTCCTTGGCCATCCAGCTTTTGACCGCTGATTGAACCGCGATCGGATCTTTGGATTCCATGATATCCTTAAACTCAGCAAAATCTATATAGAGAGGAATCAAATCTGATAGGGAACGAATTTCAGAATTCATCGCAAGGGCACGGGCTTCTGCGGCATTCAGAATATCTCGGGCCAACAGCAGAGCATCTCTACGACCTTCTTCACGGAGCTGCTTAAATTCTTCGAGAAACTGCATTCTTTGTTCTTCAAGCTGTATCGACTGATACCAGAGACTGGCGCTAAACCAAATGACTGCCAATAGGCTTCCTGCCGCAGCAACTATAGTGCCATAAGCCGTAAGCTGAACATCGTTGAAGTAATAAATTGCTATAGCAGTTCCCAGCACGATCAGGACACTAAGCCCTATCAGAATCCACTTTCCCGGCATTGGTAACTTAGCCTTTGTGCCTGGTGAGGTAAATACGCTGAAGTGGTCTATGGCCAGTCGAAACATTTCGTGCAATGCACGTGTTCAGATGCAGGATCATAGACGGAAGAGTGATTCAACGATTTTCTGTGGCTCCACGACTTTTAAGAAATTTAATCATTGCCCCTGACTCTGCGTAATCTAACGGTGTCTTTCCTGAGTTGTCATGAGGCATTATCGTGGCGCCATTTTCGACTAGTATTTGAGCTGCTGCCAAATTGTCATGTTCTGCCGCAATATGGATTGCTGTTCTACCTCGGCTATCTCGATGAGCAACCTTCCCCCCGTGCTTCAGTATACTCTCAATCACTAGAGTCGCCAGTCTCTTACTGTCACCATGAGGTTTGTTCAGGGTGAATGTATTCATTGCGACCGCAAGATGAATAGGTATTCCTTCGAGCCCACTGAACAAGCTCTCACCTGTAAGATTCGGGTCCGCACCGAGCTCCAATAGAATCTTGATCGTGCGGTATTGCTTGTCTTCCTGAATGGGCATTCGCAACGCTACGATAAGTGCTGTTTGATCGTGAGCATCTTTGGCATTTACATCAATGTTTCCTTCACGTGTCATCCGGATTATTTCCTTAGTGTCACTATTTTCGGCAGCTCTGATAAATCGTATGACCGACGCTCTAGCGCTATCCACTTTTGGAACGCCATAAGCAGCAAGGACATCCATCACTTTTGGATGATTGTAATGAACAGCCCACTCCATAGGAGTTTGCCCCTCGATCTTAGCCCTGGGATCGGCACCGTTCTCTATGAGTAATTGCGTTAGCTTTGCCCATCCACGAGCTATGGGAGAAAATAGTAAGTGGTTGTCGTAGGTGTGTGATATCTTCCCGCCATGAGCAAATAGAGCATTTGCAATCGCAATTGAAATATCTTCAATCTTGTCCTTCCTTTCCTTCGTACTGAAAGCTCCGAAGATTAAGAGTGTGTCCAAGGCCGACAATGGTCTCTTGTTTGTCGTATTAACTGCATTAGGGTTGGCGCCATCCTTGAGGGCTTGGAGCACGCCTTGCAGATCCAGATTTTGGAGTCGGTCAAAAAGAAACTCGTTGGTCACGGACTGCCGCCGTGAATCTCCTTCATCCGCAGTAGAACCAGCTTCTGCCGTAAGCCCCTTAGTTACAGCAAGGCTATGGGGTGCGAAGGTTCCTCCTCCGACTATCAATCCAAATACGATGAGGTAAAAGATATTTCTCTTCATAGCTGTTGATTGGGAAGGAAATGTATCGTGGTTAGGTCAAGGAAGCAATTCTTAGAGGGTGCCTTCACAAGAACACCGTCGGCTCCTCGCCGTAAGTTGCTCCGGCAGCCACTGGGGTAAGGCGCTTGGCAGGTGTGCCTGCGGCCAGTCGGCTGTCGTGCTAAGACAAGCCGAGGCTCTCTCACATACTTGACATACGCGTTGACCCTATGTAGACTTGCAACTATGAGTGATAAAGAAACACCGCGATTGAGTTACCAAGGGCTTCTCGTGCTGCGCGCATTTCTCGATCGACCACGAAAATCGCTGTGTGGGGCTGATTTACTGAAGATCGCAAATCTCTCAACCGGCACGCTGTACCCCATCCTATTGCGCTTCGAGAAATATGGTTTATTGGAAAGCGAATGGGAGGACGTGGAGCCGAATGAAGCGGGACGTCCTCGGCGGCGTCTCTACAAGATCACCCCACACGGGGCGCAGACGGCTCGCCGACTCCTGACGAATATCGCTCACCCGCTGAGCAATCCTGTTCCTGTCGGAGGACATTAGACGACGATGGGCAATTTCTTGCTTGGGCTCTGCGGAAATTTACTGGCTGCCGAAATAGGCGCCTGGTGTCGAGGTCTGGCCCAGAAAATTGTTTGCGCCACGGCAGGGAAATTACCCACGAAGCTCCAACCACGAATGCTTGAAGAATGGAGTGCACTTCTCGAAGATATTCCAGGCGACCTCTCAAAGCTGTGGATGGCGATTTCGTTGTACCGGCAACGCTTCGTACTGGCTGATGAATGCGAGCAGTTAATAGACGATCCGTTTCCATCCCTGGTTGGAATTGAGACGCTCACTGAAATAGAACACGCTATATTTGCTTTCCTAGTAGAAGGTAAGACTGCCCAGCAAATTCGGCATGTTATAGCTATTGATACATTCTGGATCGAGTATAAGACTATCACTATTGTTCAGAAACTAACCGGTCAGTCGCAAATAGAAAGGGTGGACCTGCTGAAATTTCTTGGAGCAGTTAAGAATCATCCGAACAGAGTGAGGAAAATAGCCCGTCGGTTTCGACGCGAGATGCGTTGGTACCGATTAAAGCGGGACACCGGCGGCTGGAGGCGCAACGCTGGATGGTAAATAGTCTCCTCCTTCATATATTGATACAAACCACTCATACCCACGTTGCCGCCCGATTTCCTCTGCGTTTTCGGCGTGTTTCCTTTTTCCAAATTCCTAGTCTATAGTTCGCGGTCGAGGCCGCTAGGCTGATCACCGACACGCCGGTTTCTCTCACCGGTTTGCGGCCTCTACACCTACCTGAGAGAGCATCGAGAGAGGAGATGCGCCCCATGCTCACAAATGATGAACTTGAAGTAGAATTCTACGCACGGTCCATATCCCTACAGAAAGCGTTTATACAGAAGGTCAGCCCACGCGGGTCCACTCCCGTGTCCCGTGATGAAGCCGATGAACAGACGTGGACATATCTAGAGCAATTGACCACGATCGAGGGCGAACTCTATGACGAGTTTCTGATGAACCTGACGTTGGAAGACCTGAAGGCTGTGAGGCAACACCCAACGCCTGAGGACCTGGCGGAGTTTGAGAGGGGGCTAAAAAAACCAAGGAGAGAACTGACGGACAAGGACCTGGACAGAGTAGCGGCGGGGCCTCCCCAACATACGCTGTCGCTCCTCGCGTGGCTCTGGACCACCCAAGGGTGGGCGGTATGGACCCGTGAGGGTAAGGAAAAGCTTTTTGAATGGGCGATCCAGCAAACAGACAAACTCATCAAGCTCAAGGAACTCGAACTGGGCGGGCTGTCGCAGGAGGTCAGACATCGCCTCGGTCGGGAGAAGGACCAGAAACATAATCCCGGAGGAGATCTCCTTACATACATCCGCGACGCCGGGGGTGAATTTTTTATGGCCGGATCCTTTACGTGGAATCAGATCCCTTCCTTCCTTCGTCAGAAGCGGGGTCGCTTCGGTGGCGACTCCAAAACCTTCGACCGCCGTCAGCACGCCTACCTTAACCACATAGAAATCGACCAGCCTCAAAACCCTAAATATTGGGCGGAGTATCATCCCTCCTACTTGCTTTTCGTTCCCATATCGAAATAATTAATCTTTTCGATCCAAGCCTTCTCCCTTCTAGCCCGTTGGACTAGAACGGCGGAATGCCCTCCTACAAGACCCTGATTCGCGCTCTGAACGGTCCCGACGATCCGCTGCCCCTGGAGCAGCTGGCCGATTATTGGGTGCGGGAAAACCTCTCCGCGATAGCCGCCGTTGCGATGGCGTCGATGATGGATCCGGTCGGGACGGCCTATGACCTCCCGCCGCTGCGGATCGTGGGATTCCAAACCGGCGAGTCGCAAATTTTGTATCAGATGCGCTTGCACGCAGCGGCGAACGCCCAACGCGCCAAGCCTGTCCTTGAGCACGCAATCGTGCAGCACATCGAGGAGCTGGCGGAGTTCTGTCGTGAGCAGTTTCTCACCGCCCTGTTGAGCCTGGACGCGCACGCGACGTTCCAACGTGATCAATTTGCCTATCTCAGTATGCGGGAGGAGCGATGAAGCTCACCCCCGCGCACAAGGAGTTGATCAAGCTGCTGGCTGCTGCGGCGGTAGACGAATTTCTTGAAGAGCAACAGACCCAGGAGAAGCCGATGGAACCAGGAGAACGTCCCCATGCCCGCCACCGATCAAGTTCAGATTGAACAATTTTACTTCGATCCGAGTCGCAACAAATTCATCTATCGCCCCACCGGCCAGGTATGGAAACGCGCGGGGGTGGATGCCCTCGTAGGCCCTGTTGAAGGGATGCGAGCGACAGACTGGCTCAAACTGTACGCGGTGGGGCGATGACCAACAACGAATCAATACTCGTCATGGCGCGGGAGTATGCGGCGCTCGGCTGGCATATGATCCCGCTGTTTGGGGTGAACGACGATCTGTCGTGCGCGTGCGGAAAAACGGCATGTTCTGATACGGGGAAGCACCCCGTGACGAGCCGAGGCGTGAAGGATGCCACGACGGATCTCACGAAGCTAGAGCAGTGGTTTGCGGGGAAGGAGGCGCGCAACCTGGGGATTGTCGCCGGGGCCATTTCCGGGCTCACGATCATCGACATCGATATGGGGCCGGGGAAGATCGGGGCGCAAACCTGGGCCGAGTTGTGTCGCGAGCACGGTGAGCCGCCGACGTTGCGGGCCGTGACCGGCTCCGGGGGGATGCACGTCTTCTTCCAGTACAACTCGGCGCTGAAAACGTCCGCCAACACCCTGGGCAAGCACGTCGACTGCCGCAACGATAACGGGTACGTGGTGGCCGCGCCGAGTAAGCACCGCAGTGGGGGCGTGTACGCGTGGGACAACTGGGGACATGGGCTGGCGTCGCTGCCAGCACATCTGAGTCGCAAGAAGGAGGGGAGGGGGCGTCCCCGCAAGGACGATCTGTTACGTGGTCGGTACACGATTGAGCAGGTGAAGCTGATGCTCGACCATGTGCCTGCCGACGATCGAGACCTCTGGCGCTACGTCGGCATTATCCTCGGGCGCGAATTCAAACGCGCCGATGAAGCGTGGACGGTCTATGTGGAGTGGGCCGCGAAATGGAGCGGCACCAAGGGGCGCGGGCACGATGCGGCCATGTACACGTGTTTCCACGAGAAGTCCCAGGAAAGCGCGGGGGCGGATCTCTCGATGGGCACGCTGATTAAGGCGGCCATGGACAACGGGTGGGTACAGAAGACGGGGGACGTGCCCAAGGAGGACTTTATTTTTTATGCTCCCGGTGAGGGCAACTTCCTGTATGGCAAGACGCTGGACAAATGGAAGGCCTCGTCGGTGGATATCACCGTGTCGCCGATCAATGTAGATGGCAAGGTGATGAAAGCCAGCGACTGGATCAAGATCCATCGACGGGCGACGAGTCTCGCTCACGATCCCAGCATTCAGGAGGAATTCGTGCACGGCGTCAACTGCGTCAACGGGGAACTGGTGCCCAGTGTCGGGGCGGCTGTTTTCAATACCTACCGGCGGCCAACCATTGCGTTAGGCGACGCCGAGAAGGCCGACCCCTTCCTCAAGCACTGCCGTAAATTGTTTAACAAACCCGGCGACTGTGACCAATTCTTGAACTATTGGGGCCATCTGGTACAGCGAGCGGGGGTCAAACTGCGCTTCGCGTTGATGCTTACGGGAGAACAGGGGACGGGCAAAGACACCACGATGGAGTTCTGCATTCCGGCGATTGGCTCCTGGAATACGGCCAACATTGATCCGGCGGCGCTTAGCACCGGGTTCAATGAATATGCCGCTGCGACCCTCATTCGGATCAGCGAAACCGCCAACCTGCAGGATATGAACAAGTGGGCGCTGAATGAGTCCCTGAAAGTGCTCATCGCGGGCTCACCGGACTTCTGCATCGTGAATCCGAAATTCGGCCACAAGTTTACGGTGCGCCTCCACGGGGGCCTGATCATCACCAGTAATCACCTCCTCTCCTCCATTTTTATTCCCGAGGATGATCGCCGCTATGACGTGATCGAGTGCGCAACGTTGGCAGAGATGGGGTTGAAGCCCTCGGACGAGGCGATCGCGGAGGTTAAGGGTGACGAGAAGCAAGTGGCGCGCTTGATTGAGGAGTATGCGCGGACACGGCGGGATTACTTCTCTAACTTGTGGGAGTGGTTCCATGCGAAAGACGGCGCACGCCATGTGGCAGCGTACCTCCACGAACGCGATTTGTCCGGATTCTCAGCGGCCCTGGGGCAGCGGAAGACGGCGGCGCATAAGGAGGTCGTGCACCATGGCATGATCGGGGACGAGTGGTTGCGGGATATCGTGGGCGGAATGGAAAAACCCGATGTACTCAACGGCACGTGGATTCTAGAGCGGGCGGTGGGAATGGGGGAGAAGAAAGAAAATGTGCAGGCACGGATGGGCCACGCCTTGCGGCGGATGGGGTACGAAGTCTTGACCAATCCCGGCCATGGCGATGGGCGATGGAGGCTGAACGGGGCGCAGTGCCGGATCTATAAGAAGCGGGGCTTCACGATCGAGGGCAAGTGGCAGGACTGCCTTCAAATCCCAAGTTCTGAGGCCAAGGACACGTCGCACGGGGAATGATTTCGATCTGGGCGGTCTGGTGTTAGTAGTGGAGTAAAAAAAATTAAAATAGGGAGTAGAGGGGTATTCTATTTAATCTAGGAGACTATAAAGCATCGGACCGCCCAGATCGGCGGTCATTTTTAATCGACCTTTCCAGAAAAGCTAGAACACTTAGAACTGGGGTGCTTATTCGGGGTTCGGAAGAGATCGAGGGACCATGCCGGGAAGGGGTCTAGACATGTGTAGGAGCGGCGTAAGCCCCATAGTCCGATACTTCCGCCGGAAGACGAAAACGAGGGCGTATACACGATTTCCTATCAAACCTGTTGAAAGATCTATGGAATACCATAATTTTCTGAGGATTTCATAAAAATCGGGGTCCCGATTCTTCGCGAGAGGTTGAACGACGATGCCGAAGTTCGAGAAAGGGAATAGGGCCTATCTCAAGGCCACGGGCCAAGGAAAGTCCGACCTTCCCACGGATATCCCCGCCCGGTATGACGAAGCGTTCCTAGAGGAAATGGACGCACGGTCGGAAGTCTACAAGATGATGAGCCAGCGCCTCCTGTCGCTCGTCACCAGCCTCGGTGGCCTTGATGGGCTCAGCTATCAGGAACGCAGCCTATGTAAACGCGCGATCCATCTAGAACGTCTGATTGAGAAGCGGGAACTTACCCTGGCCCTCGATGGCACGATCGATGAGACCGGATATTTCAACGCCGTCAATGTCCTCAGCGGGCTCTATAGCAAGCTTGGTCTCAAGCGACGGACCAAGCCGATTTCCCTCAAGGACGTGCTCAGTCAACAACCGGCCCCATCGGGGCCACAACCTGAAAAGGAGACTCCGCTATGACGATGTCAGCGCAAACCCTCATCACCAATCTCCACACTCAACGCGGTGAGATCGGAAAGGACTGGTCCACCGAGTCCCTCAATACGAGAGTCGGCTGGTTGAACAAACTGATCGCGCAGCTGGAACAATACGATGCAGATGAACTGAAAATTCGGAGCAACGAGCACCTGAATCCAGCGGGCAAGATGTCAGCCATCCGTGAGCTTGGCGCAAAGCTCCTGTCAACGGTGGATTGGCTCAAGAATCTTGTCACGAAGCACGAAACCGCGGACCACGGCTTTCGCACCCGGCTGTATACCGTGAAGTCGCCAATCACGGACGACATCCGCCGCGAGCAGCGCAACGGCGAGATTCGCAGTCTGCTCGTCGGACACAATCAAGCAGAACGTGACCGCCATTTCCTGCTTGCAGCGGAAGCAGACCGTGATGAAGTGCTCGATGCGATGCTCGATAGCCCAATGGGACCCATGGTCTCCGAGGAAATGAAGCAGCGGGCCCTCGATGCCCGTGCAAAACGACAACAACCGAACGACTATGCGGCATTCCAACAAAATACGCTCCTACTCGACTATGCCCATATGCTCCAGGAGTTAGTGGGACGCCGGTTGTACAGCATCGGCGTGGACGCGGCGAAGATCAAGGCCGTGCTCGGCGTCACCGTGGCCCGCGAGGAGGAAGTGCGACGGCCTCCTGTGACCGCAGAACAATATGTGGGGGCGTCGAAGTAACACGTGGCGTGCGCGCGCACCCCGCCAGGCGGGGCTTCCGGTGGAGGCCTCGCCGCACTACTAACCAAAGGAGACGAACATGGTTACTCGTACTGACTCGACCTACCTCATCCATACCAGAGCCGGAGTGGCTACGGTAAGCACCCTGATTCCGTATGAAGATCGCGTCACGAGCAACGTCACCCGCTGGGAGTGTCAGCTTGCCCTGACTCGGGGCGACTTCACGCTGTTCGAAGACTTTCGGATGACGCCGGACGGGCCGTTCAAGCCCCTGGCGCAGTATACAAAGCTGGATTTGCAGAAGGTGCTAGAGACGCTCGCTCGAAGCCCGCAGACGGAACAATTTCTCACGCGCTTTGAAACGGTCTATGCGCAGGTGCCAAACGACAGTTTTCTGGTGAGTCAACTCAGTGACTGAACAAATTCACCCGCTCACCTTCTTCCGGCCTCTCCGCTGGGTCGATGGGCAGACGCCCCTGCTCGACACGATTGAGCCCTATCGCCAAGACATCTTCACCAAAGCCCTGTACACCTTCCGTCCCGATGGAACCCCGTTGCATCGGCGGGTTCTCACCGGACGCGCCAAGAAAACCTTCAAGACCACGGATGCGGTGCTCGCGGCCCTCTACAAACTGTTCGCGTGGCAGGCGGCAGGCACCAAAGGCACCCAAGTCTATATCGTGGCCTCTGACCTCGCCCAAGCGAACGATGACTTGGACCTGACCAAGAAGCTCATCCGCTGTAATCCGATACTTGATGAAGCGGTTCTCATCAAGTCCAGTATCATCGAACTGAACGACGGCACGGGATTCATTGAAATCCTGCCCTCACGTGACGCACAAAGTCTCCACGGCAAGACCTACTTGTTCCTCGTCGTGGATGAACTGCATACCCAAAAGGATTACAAGCTGCTGGAGGCGCTGGAACTGGACCGGACCCGGCCCGATGCCGTGCAGTGGTTCGCGTCCTACGCCAGTATGTACCGGCACAAGGGCGTGCCGCTCGTCGATATTCAACGCCAGGACGATCCGCGTCTTTTCGTCTCCTGGTACGCCGGAACCATCGAAGAAGCCTGCCCTTCTCTCAACACCCCCTATGGTCCCACGATGGAGGACATCGAGGACGCCAAGCGCAGCTTACCCTCGTGGATCTTTCGCCGACTGTACCTCAACCTTCCGGGACAACCGGACGATGCGGCCTTTGATGCGGAACGAGTTGAAGATGCCATCGTCACAAATCGCATCGTGCTTCCCTCGCAGCCCACCCTCGCCTATACCGCCTTTTGCGATTTGTCGGGCGGGGGCGGCGACGATGCTACCCTGGCGATTGCGCACGAGATGAATGGCATCGCGGTACTCGACCTGCTGATTGACCAAGGCGCACGAACCAACGGGACGTTCTCCCCTGAACAGGCGGTCGAGAAGTTTGCCGCCATCCTGAAAACGTATCGATGCACCTCAGTGACCGGTGACCGTTATGCCGCGCAATGGCCAGTCCAAGCGTTCCAAAAGCACGGCATCGATTATCGACCCGCCGAATTGAACCGCAGCCAGTTGTACGCGGCCTTTGAGCCGCTGCTGAACTCTGGCAAGGTCGAGTTACTCGATCACCCCAAACTGCTTCAACAGCTGATTGGGCTGATCCGCAAAGGCGAGAAGATCGATCACGCCTCCGGGGACCACGACGACCACGCCAACGCCGCAGCCGGTGTCCTTGTCCTGGCCCAAGTGGATCACAGCGCCTACGCGGTGAATTTTATGACTGGTGCGATCCTGACCCCGCAAGAACTGTGGAAACGCGGTCTCGACTAACAATCGAAAAAGTTAATTCTTTCGATCCTGCTCTCCTGCTTTCCTGCAGCTTGAGATAGAACACACAAACAAACGTTCATCTCTAACTCATATAGGAGGGTCGAAGCTGTCACAGGCAACGGTTTCCAATGTAACGGCACTCTCATTTGTGCGAAGTGCGGCTACTGTATTCGATGCTGGCCTTTGCACAAGGACGGCTATGCCGGTGCCTTGTACGAGGCCCTCGGCACGGTCGAATACCTCTCAAGCAGCTTTCATTTCGAGAATCACAAGGCCGTTGACGCATTGCTCGATGTGGCTCACCTCGCATTGGAGCAGGTGTTGAGTCTCACCGAGCACGGTGCTGTAGACGGCCTTCCGCCGCAAAGACGCGCTGAGTAACCACATCAATATGGAGGTTCTGCAATGGATCACGATTACAAAACAGTAGCGGAGCAATTGTCATTCGAGTTGATCGACATTCAGACGAGTCTAGACAGCACATCAAATGAAATCGACGCACTCCTACAAACGCTCATCGGAATCAAAATTCTCACACCGGAGCAGCTGACGAGGAGGAGAGAAAGCTGGTGGGAAGGGAAGGCGAAGCAGGTAGTCAACACCTCGGTCTCTCGTCCGTAACCTTTTATAAGGAGAGTTCATTATGTCACATCTGATTATTAATTTATCCGACGTTCCGCATGAGCAGTTGCTAGATGCTCATCGCGTGCTGACTGATGCCGGATATCAGCAGCCGTCCTTGATGATGGATCTTTGTAGAGACTTGCGCGGTGAAATCGAGAGCCGTTTTCAGAAGGTCGGTGAAGTCGTTCGCGGCCTGAAGGCTCTATCTATTCCACATCCCCAAGCGTTGATTAAGTTGTACGTGGGCTTGGCCTGCGAGAAAAATAAATACCCACTCGAATCAAACGGGGATGCTCTGAAATCCCAATAGCCATCAGCCTTCCGGCTGCCTATCTTCTTCGCTAGCGTTAGAGGTGTAATTGCTTAGGCATAATACCCTAACCGCTAGCGAAAGGAGAACGGCAATGAAACGGAAGAAGATCGTGATTCCCCTCCCCATTGACCTCAAGAAGCGGCTAGACGCCAAGCGAAAGGAGGGCTACACGCTCGTGGGCTATGTGACGAAAGTCCTCCGCGAGGCGTTGGGCGGGAGGGCCGCATAATGAAGGACCTCACTGACTATTACGCAACAGTTGGATTTTTTCGAGGGCAAGGCTTCGACGAGGCACACGCATACCACCACGCGCACGAACTGATGGAGGTACCCATGGGACTCAACGAATTTCACATGCAGAACATTTTGTCAGAGGCGTTGGAGCTATACGCAGACGATGCAGGAACGGAAATCAAGACGCGGACGTATGAGGAGGCGGGGCTGTTGACTCGTGACAATGGGCTTATCGTCGAAGTCGAGGGCCGTACGTTTCAACTTACCATCGTGAAAGCTTGAGCAAGGAGCGACGATTATGCGAGTAGCGATTTACAGCAGGTACAGCAGCGAAGGCCAGCGAGAAGCCTCGATTGAGGATCAAAACCGGAACTGCGAAGCCTACGCCAAACGTCAAGGTTGGACCATCACGGCCCGATACGCCGACAAAGCCATCAGTGGTAGTACGGCAGAGCGTCCTGGCTACCAACAGATGTTGCGCGATGCGAAGGCCCAGCACTTTGCCGTCCTATTGGTGGACGACCTAAGCCGACTGACACGGGACGAGGAGAAGCTGCTATGGACACGAAAGCGGTTTGTATTCTGGCGGGTGCGTCTCATGGGGGTCTCAGATGGATTCGATACCGCGCACAAAGGCTATAAAATCCAGGCCATGTTCCATGGGCTCAAAAATGAGATGCATAACGACGAGCTGCGTGAGAAAACTATCAGGGGGCTTACCGGCCAAGCCTTGAAAGGCTATAACTGCGGGGGAAGGAATTACGGGTATCGTCATATCCCTATCGAGCACCCCACAGAGAAAGATGAGTATGGGCGTCCAAAAATCGAGGCGGTACGACGACAAATTGACCCTGAACAGGCCAAATGGGTCCGACAAATCTATGAGTGGTACGACGAGGGCAAATCCCCTCGGCAGATTGCCGATGAATTGAACCAACGCAAGATCCCCTCACCCGGGGCTTCATACGATCGTAAAGAACCTTCAGCGCGGTATGGGACGTGGTCTGCCAGCGTCCTTCATGGCGAACTCAACCGAGCGACCGGCATCCTAGCCAATCCAATCTATATTGGGCGGATGATCTGGAATCGCCGCCAATGGGAGCGCGATCCAGATACCAATCGCAAAATTCCACGGCTCAACCCCGAGGAGAAATGGATCATCACTGAACATCCCGAACTGCGCATCATTCCCCAGGAGTTATGGGAACGGATCCAACAGCGACGTAAACTACAAAAGAAGTGGACCATGACCAGGCCACGCAGTCCAAAGTACCTTCTGTCCAGCCTATTAAAATGCGCGGTGTGCGAGTCGAATTTCGTGATGCAGAGCTATTACCAGTACGGTTGCGCCGGCCATAAGGACCGGGGGCCCTCGGTCTGCCACAACAATCTGCGCGTCTCACGCACCTTAGCAGAAGAAAAAATTCTAGCTGGTCTTCAGCGCGACCTCTTCACCCCTGAAGGGCTAGAGCTGTTCGTTAAGGAGACGACCAGACTATTGACGGAACGGAGCCGAGAGCGCCAGCCAGACCCGTCCCGCCTCGCTAAAGTGGAAGCCGAACTCGCGAACATTATGACGGCTATCAAAGCTGGTATCATTACACCGAGTACGAAGGGTGCATTAGAGAAAGCCGAAGCCGAACGTACCCGCCTTCAGCGAACGATTGAGGACACCTCGGATACGGTCATTACGATGCTCCCGAGGGCCAAGGAACGCTACAAAGGGCTTATCGAGGGGATTGGGGAGCTATCCGCCAAGCACCTTCCCCAGGCCAGGGAGCAGGTCCGGGCGCTAGTCGGGGAGATCTGGCTCAAGCCGACGCCGGAGGGCCACCTAGTGGCGACCCTCACCGGACGATACGAAGGACTTGTGATGTTATTAAATAAAGGAAAACTGGGGTTAAATCTTCGTGGTTGCGGGGAGAGGATTTGAACCTCTGACCTTTGGGTTATGAGCCCAACGAGCTACCAGGCTGCTCCACCCCGCAGTCGGAGACTAACAAAGCGTTGAATGACAAGTCAAGTTGAGGTGTCGCCTGATTGCATTCTCGGAATCACGATGTTAAAGCGATAGCATGCGGATCGTCTTCATGGGCACACCAGAATTCGCCGTCCCGTCGCTTGAGGCGCTCCTTGGATCCGAGGATCAAGTGGTCGGAGTCGTCACGCAACCGGATCGGCCGAAGGGAAGAGGTCATCAGCTCGTCGCGCCACCCGTGAAACTGGTCGCGGAGCGTGCCGGCATTCCTATTCTACAGCCGCTCAAAATTCGTACACCCGAGTTCTTGCAGGCCCTTGCTACCTGGCAGCCTGATCTCATCGCCGTGACAGCCTACGGACGCATTCTGCATACGCCGATTCTTCGGCTCCCAGCGATGGGTTGCGTGAATGTCCACGGGTCTCTGCTGCCGAAATATCGAGGCGCAGCACCGGTCCAATGGGCGGTGATCAATGGCGAGACCAAAACGGGTATTACCACGATGCTCATGGATGAAGGAATGGATACGGGACCGATGCTGCTCCAAGAGGAGTTGGATATCTCGTGTGATGATACAGCCGGGACATTGGCGCCTCGTCTGGCGGAGCTGGGTGGTCGGCTGCTCGTCGACACCATCGCACAGTTGAAAGCAGGGACGTTGGTGCCGAAGAGGCAAGATGATGGACAGGCGACCATGGCGCCGCTCTTGAAAAAAGAAGACGGCCTGATCGATTGGACAATGAACGCCACATCGCTTGCCAATCGGGCACGAGGGCTTTCTCCCTGGCCAGGGGCCTATACGTTTATGGGTGAGGAGCGTTGGAACATATGGAAAGCAGTCTCGATTATGGGTGTGACGACTGAGAGACCTGGAACGATCGTCACGGTGAATAAGCAGGTGATTCTGGTGGCGACAGGCGAGGGCATTCTTGAGATTCATGAAATCCAAACAGCCAATTCGAAACGCATGTCGGTAGTCCAATTCCTGGCTGGGCACCGAGTCACGGCCGGTATGCAACTGGGTTCACCGGCTGCATAACTCTTCTCTTCACAACAGTCGCCATCTCCTTGTTCCAACTATGAGTGACGAAAGACCGGTGGGTACGGATGTGCGGGGGCTCTCTCCACGATCTATTGCGCTCTCTATCCTCCTGTCCTGTCAACGAACTGATGACACACTCGATGAGCTGATTGAACAACGAGCCACATCAATTCCACAGCCCCGTGACCGCTCGCTGGTCATGGAACTGGTCTACGGGACCTTACGGCGACAAGAGACGGTTGATTGGAGGCTTGATGCGGTTCTCGCCAAACCTCTCCACAGATTGCCGATGGTCGTCCAAATGTTACTGCGGCTTGGCGCCTACCAGCTCCTGTTTCTCGATCGTATCCCTGCTTCCGCAGCGGTGAACGAAACCGTCCTCTTGACGAAGTCCTACGCGAAACAAGTAGGCCGCGATTGGAGCGGGTTGGTGAACGGAGTCCTGCGCAATCTTGTTCGTGTGCCGGCGCCACCTTTCCCAGACCCAGCAAGTTATCCGGCTCAATCGTTGTCTATTCGGTATGGAATTCCAATATGGCTGACAGAGCGGTGGCTCGGCCGAATGGGACTTGAACAAGCAGAATCGGCTTGTCGAGCAAGCAGTACGGCCCCAGGTATCACTCTGCGAGTGAACGCTAATCGACTCACCAGGGAAGAGTTTTTGGAGAAGTTGCGGCAGGCAGGTATTGCGGCACATCCGACCGCCGTTAGTCCTGTCGGGGTGGTGTTGGAAAAAGGTCAGACTGTCACGGCGTTGCCAGGGTTTCAGTCTGGCGATTTCTATGTGGAAGATGAAGCGGCTCAACTCATTCCTCGGATCCTTGATCCGCAACCTGGCGAAACCGTGCTGGACGCCTGCGCCGCTCCAGGCGGCAAGGCAACGCACCTGGCTGAACTCATGGGTAATCGTGGACCGATTTATGCTGTTGATCGGAAGACTCTCCGCATGGACCTCCTTCGACAAAATTGTGGACGGTTGGGCGCGCAGAGCGTCGTGCCGATCGTCGGCGATGTGAGAACACCATCCGAATGGGCCAGGGTGATCACCCGTGAGCCGAACCTCCACAAGGACCCGCCGCTATTCGATCGGATACTTGTGGATGCCCCGTGTAGTGGGTTGGGTGTGTTGCGCCGACACCCTGAAGCGAAATGGCGGAAGGACAGTTCGACGTTCGCCAGGCACCAGGCACTTCAAGCTGAAATCCTTGCCTCAGTGGCTCCGTGCTTGCGACCCGGTGGGGTGCTGGTCTATAGTACATGTTCAGCAGAAACCGAAGAAACTGAAGAGGTTGTGAGCAGCTTTTGCAAGGGCTATCACGACTGGACGCGTGAATCCGTGGCCCCGTGGCTTCCTTCTACGGCGCTCCCCTTTGTGACCGTGAGCGGGGCGCTCTCCACCATGGGTAATGATTGTGGAATGGACGGATTTTACGCCGCTCGGTTAAGGAAAAAGGGGTAATGGGGAAACCGTTGTACATCGCGCCCTCGATTCTGTCTGCAGATTTCGCACGGTTGGCTGACGAGGTCGCCGCCGTGGAGCGCGCGGGCGCCGATTTCCTTCACGTGGATGTGATGGACGGCCACTTCGTACCGAATCTGACGGTGGGGCCACCTATTGTGGCAAGCCTGAAGAAAGTCACCAAGTTGCCGCTTGATGTACATTTGATGATAACCAACGCTGATGCCTTTATCCCTGAATTTGTGGATGCCGGCGCGGATTATCTCACCGTTCATGTCGAAGCCTGTCCGCATCTTCACCGGACGATTCAGCTGATCAAGGAACGCAAGGTCAAAGCCGGTGTGACGCTGAATCCTGCCACGCCGATGTCATTGCTCGAAGAGATCTTGGGCGAGGTCGATCTCGTCTTAATTATGTCGGTCAATCCAGGCTTCGGTGGGCAGAAGTTTATCCCCTCGGTGCTCAAGAAAATTGCCCAAGCGCGAACCATGCTGGATCAGATCAACAGCCATGCGCTACTTGAAGTCGATGGCGGCATCAAGGCGGAGAATGCTCGAGAAGTGGTGGCTGCCGGTGCCACGGTCCTGGTGGCCGGGTCCGCCATTTTCTCTCAACGCGACTACACGGCCACGATCGCGGTTCTGCGAGCAGCCGGAGAAACAGTCGTCTCACCGGCGCTTCGCGCCGCGGGTCATCGATAGGTTATTTCGGGTGGATACCTCCGCACTCATCGACAGTCTGCACCCCCTGGAAATCAAAGTGCTCCTGGCCCTGGCCACGCGCCCGTCTGGAACTGCTTTGGGCAGCGAACAGTTGGCCGACGCAGCTGAGTTGGAGGCATCTCAACTCAGCATGGCGATTGAGTGGCTCTTGGCCAAGTCGCTCATTGCCGTGCAGACGGAGACAGTGACACCCATTGTGTCACTGACGAAGGTTGGTGAAGAGTACTACCAGACGACCTCACCCATCGAGCGGGTGTTGGCGGCCGCTCGTGACGCGACCGGCACGGGAAAACGGTTGACCATTCCCGATTTGCAATCCCAAGACGGACTGGATCCGTCCGACGTCAGCAAGGCGGTGGGTCGACTCAAAAAAGAAGGCGTGCTCTTGATCATCCAAGGGGGCTGTATTGAAACAACCGGGCGACCAAGCCCGACGGCCGATGCGCTCAGAGCCCTCCTGGGACAGTTGCATGAATCGTCGAAGGAACTGGATGGCTTCACGGGAACCCATCGACAGGTCATCGAAGATTATGCGGTGAAACGTGGGAACGCCAAGGAACCCTTCCGTGTCGATGAGCGAGTGGCTCGGTCGTTTGTCCTGTCCCAGGACGGCGTGAGCGCGGCCTCACAGCTCCTGACGCAAGGAGTGACGGAGGAAGTCTCGCAGTTGAGTCCAGACTTGTTGAAGGATGGGAGTTGGCGTCAGACGCGCTTGAGAAAGTACACCATCAGTCTGCGCCCGCCTCGTATCGGAACAGGAAAGAAACATCCCTATCGCGAATTTCTCGATACGGTCAAAACTAAACTTGTGAGCATGGGGTTCCAGGAGATGCGGGGGGCGCTGGTCGAAACCGAGTTCTGGGATATGGATGCCCTGTTCATGCCGCAATTCCATCCGGCTCGGGACATTCACGACGTCTATTTTATCAAGGAGCCCAGCCATAGCACCGCCGTGGGTGAGCCGTTCTTGTCGCGTGTGGCCAAGGTGCATGAGAACGGCGCAGAGACTGGTTCCACAGGCTGGGGCTATTCGTTTGATGTGCATCGGGCTAAACGGTTGGTGTTGCGGAGCCAGGGCACGGCGGTGTCGGCTCGAAGGCTTGCCGCCTCGCCACAGATCCCCGGGAAGTATTTCTCGATCGCCCGGTGTTTTCGCTATGACCAAGTCGACGCCACCCACGCCACCGATTTCTTCCAGGTGGAGGGGATTGTGCTGGGAGAAGACATCAACTTTCGGACGCTGTTGGGGCTCCTGAATTTGTTTGCCCGGGAAGTGGCCCAAGCGAAGGAAGTGAAGTTCTTGCCAGCCTATTTCCCGTTTACCGAACCGTCGGTCGAGATGCATGTGCGGCATCCACGCTTGGGATGGATGGAACTCGGCGGCGCGGGTCTCTTTCGTTCCGAAGTGACGTTGCCGCTCGGCGTCACTGTGCCGGTCATTGCCTGGGGGTTGGGGCTTGATCGTATGGCGATGGTGGCGTTGGGCATCCATGACATCCGTGAGCTTTTCACCGACAATCTGGAATTGATCCGCACGACCAGAGGACTGTTCTAACTCCACGTATGCCTACCATCACGATTTTCAAGGACGATTTAGAGTCGCTTCTGACGGGTGAGGACGGTATCGACCGTGGCATTCCGATGGCTCAGTTGGAAGAGTGGCTGATGCTCGTGAAAGGCGAGCTGAAGGGGCACAATCCGGAAACCGGAGAGTTGCGTATCGAATTGCAAGACAGTAATCGGCCGGATCTCTGGTGTTGCGAGGGGATTGCCCGACAAATTCGTATCAAGCAGCAAGGCCGGTTGAAGCCGTATGCCTTCTTCGCCGAAACACCGACGTCGCCGCATCATCTGATCGTGAAGCCTGGCATGGAGCAGGTGCGCCCCTATGTGGCAGCTTGTACGGCCAAGGGATATCGGGTGACTGAGAAGGGGTTGGCTCAGCTGATTCAAACTCAGGAAAAGATCGCCGACATCTTTGGGCGGAAGCGCAAGACCGTCTCCATCGGAATCTACCAACTGCGCAAGATTACCTTTCCCGTGACCTATGAGCTGGTGAAACCGGACGAAGTGCGGTTTACCCCGCTGGGTATGGAAACGGCGATGACCCTATCGGAAATTCTCATGGTTCATCCCAAGGGGCTGGAGTATGGACCTATCTTGGCCGTCCAAAGTTTGCTTCCCATCCTTCGAGATGCGAAGGCTCAACCGTTGTCCTTTCCCCCGATTATCAATAGCCGGGAAATCGGAGAGGTACGGGTGGGTGATGATGAGCTCTTCGTTGAAGTGACCGGGACAGATCTGCGCATGGTAATTCTGTCGTTGAATATCTTCGCGGCGAATTTGGCCGACCGCGGCGCAACCATTGAGCCGGTGGAAGTGCAGTATCCAACGAGCACAATGTTGGGCACACGGGTCAAAACACCTCAAGATTTTGGGAAGCCAGCGACCATTCCGATGAAAGCGATTGAACAGGCATTGGGCCAGGAGCTCGGCGAGGCACTGGTGCAGCAAGCCCTTGAGGCTTATGGGTATGACGTGTCGGCAGAAAACGGGTCGGTGAAGGCCAAGCTCCCACCATACCGCCATGATCTCATGCATACGATGGATGTGGTTGAAGACGTCGCCATGAGTCGTGGGTATGCCGAGTTTACCCCTGTCATGCCGGCGCAATTTACAGTGGGAGGATTATCCGCCATTGAGCAGCTGTCCGATCGATCCCGAGAATTGATGGTGGGACTCGGCTTTCAGGAAATCATTTCAAACATTCTCGGCTCACCGGATCAGTATTGCCGTGCTATGCGTCTGGAAGGAACGGAGTGGGGGAGGACAGTCGAGGTCGATAACGTCATGTCGCTCAGCTTTTCCTGCCTCCGACAATGGATGCTGCCATCATTGCTGCGTATCGAAGCCGCCTCGAGTCGGGCGTTCTACCCCCATCGCCTCTTCGAGGCCGGTGATGTGGCGATTCCCGACGGGACCCACGAGTTGGGGTCTCGAACAGAAACCATGATAGGCGCCTTGATCGCTCACGCCACCACCCATTTTTCAGAAATCCATTCCTGCCTGGATGTGTTGTGTTACTACCTCGGCAAGGACTATAGCCTTGAGCCAGTGCAGCATCCATCCTTTCTGGAAGGCCGTGCCGGCCGCATTCTCGTGTCGGGCAAGCCGGTCGGCGTCATCGGCGAAGTCCATCCAGAAGTCCTCGAACGCTGGCAGATCTCCATGCCGGTCGTGGCCTTCGACCTGAACCTCTCGCAGCTGATGGGGCTTGGGTAGAAATCGTTCTCTGAGCGAGGGTCGTGAAAGGGGGAGACGACACATTGCCGGCTCCCCTTTCAAACGATATTCGACTAGAGCGTAGAGTTATGCAGCGACAGGAGTCAGGTGTTGCTTGGCAAGGCCGCACAACTTTTCAAAGCCCACCGCATCCTTGATGGCCATATCCGACAAGACCTTCCGATCCAACAACACATTGGCTTTCTTGAGCGCGTTGATGAACCGTCCGTAGGTTAGCCCTTGGGCCCGAACGCCGGCGCTGATGCGGGCAATCCACAATTGCCGGAAATCTCGCTTCCGATTCTTGCGGCCCGTATAGGCATATGTCTGCCCCTTGTCGACGCTTTCTGTCGCTGAACGGAAGAGCCGACTTTTCCCGCCGTACTGGCCTGACGCCAGCTTAATCCGCTTCTTTCTCCGTTGCCGAGTTTTTGGTCCACCTTTTGCGCGAGGCATGATTCATTACTCCTTTTGGGTCCTGAAATTCACAACACTACACGATAGTCGTCTACGCATACGGCAGGAGACGATTCAATGTAGCAACAACCGTGGTATCCACCACTGCTGTTCCGCTCAGGCGGCGCTTTCGGTCGTGCCGCTTGCTGGTCAGTATGTGCCGCTTGCCCGCCTTGCGGCGGACAATCTTGCCGCTTCCCGTTTTGGTAAATCGTTTGCTCGTTCCTGAATGCGTCTTCATTTTCATCAGAAAAATCCCTTTGGTTGATCGATCACCGCATCGCACGTCAATTATTTATTTGGGCGCCACAATCATAATCAAACTTCGTCCCTCCATGCGGGGAGCATACTCGATGGTGCCGGCTTGCGCCAATTGTTCAATGACGGAATTCATCACGGCTCGCCCCATTTCCTGATTGGCCATCTCCCGCCCGCGATACGTAAGGGTGACTTTGGTCTTGTTACCCTCTTCGAGGAATGTTTTCATCTGCCGAACTTTAATTTCAAGGTCATGTTTATCGGTCCGTGGCCGCAACTTGATTTCCTTCACCTGCGTGGACTTTTGATGGCGCCGACTTTGATGGTCCTTTTTGCTCAACTCATACTTGTACTTCCCAAAGTCCATAATCCTACAGACCGGGGGGGTGGAGTTAGGAGCTACTTCCACCAAGTCATAGCCGCCTTCTTGAGCCTGTCGAAAGGCGTCCGGCGTCTGAAGGATGCCGAGCTGCTCTCCTTCCGGGCCAATGACACGAATTTCTCGGACTCGGATCTCACGATTCACACGCAATTTGGGAACGATAGGCCACCTCTTTTTTAATGTGCGGGTTGAAGTTCTCGCTGTGTGTGCGTGACCTCGGCTTGCAGGAGATCCAACACTTCAGCCACTGTCTTGCTCCCTAAATTTGCCCCACTTCGGCCTCGTACCGAGAGAGTCCCATCCTGCATTTCACGATTCCCCGCGACCAACATGAATGGGACTTTCGCCTTTTCCGCTTCGCGAATCTTGAATCCGATCTTTTCGTTCCGGAGATCGGGCTCGACCCGAAAGCCTGCCGCCTTCAATTGCGCCACGACGGCCGCCACATAGTCTTGCTGATGATCGGTGATGTTCATGACGACGGCCTGCACCGGAGCCAGCCAGGCTGGGAACGCACCTCCGTAATGTTCAATCAGGATACCGAAAAAACGCTCGATGGATCCCATCAAGGCGCGATGAATCATGATTGGGCGATGTGCTTTGCCGTCTTCTCCAATATAACTTAACTCAAATCGCTCTGGATTGTTGAAATCCACCTGGACCGTGGAACATTGCCACGAGCGGCCCAACGCATCTTTGATCTTAATGTCGATCTTCGGGCCGTAAAATGCCCCCCCGCCAGAATCGAGGTGGAAGGAGATGTTTCGACTCTTCAGGGCTGCTTCCAATGCACTGGTGGCTAAGGTCCAATGTTCATCACTCCCCACGGACTCTTTGGGCCGCGTCGACAAAAAGACGTCAAATTGGTGAAATCCGAATGTCTGCAAGACGAAAAATGTAAAGTCCAGGACCCGGCTGACTTCGTGCTCCATTTGATCTGGGCGGCAGAAGAGATGGGCATCATCCTGTGTGAATCCGCGTACCCGCATGAGCCCGTGCAGCACGCCAGTCCGTTCATAGCGGTAGACCGTTCCGAGTTCCCCATAGCGAATGGGGAGGTCTCGATAGCTACGCAGGTGAGATTGGTAGATCATGATGTGGTACGGACAGTTCATCGGTTTCAGCTGGTACTCACTGCCTTCCAGCTTCATCGATGGGAACATGTTTTCCCGGTAGTAATCGAGGTGCCCGCTGGTTTTCCAGAGATCGAGGCGTGCAGTATGCGGTGAATAGACCAGCTGGTATCCGTCTCGAATATGTTGTTCTCGCCAGAAATTTTCAATCAACAGGCGGACTGTCGCACCTTTTGGATGCCACAGGACCAGCCCGGGTCCAATTTCATCCTGAATGCTGATCAGATCCAAATCTTTTCCGACTTTTCTGTGGTCACGTCGCTTAATTTCCTCAAGCCTGGCCATGTAGGCATCCACTTCCGCTTGTGTCGGAAAGGATGTTCCGTAGATCCGTTGTAACATCGGATTACGTTCATCGCCACGCCAATAGGCCCCACCCGTGGTGAGTAATTTTATGGCTCCGATGACACCGGTAGTAGGAAGATGGGGCCCACGACAGAGATCCACGAAGTCACCCTGTGTGTAGGCGGTGATTGGCTCTCCATCGGGGAATCCTTGAATCAGCTCGACCTTATAGTGCTCTCCACGGGATGTGAAAAAATCTATCGCATCCTGTTTTGAAAACTCTCGCCTTGTGATAGCGAGGTTACGCTTAATAATTTCAGCAGCGCGTTCTTCGATCCTCTGCAAGTCTTCTGGGGTAAAGGGGCGTTCGAAGGCGAAGTCGTAATAGAAACTATCTTCCAGGGCTGGGCCGATGGTCAGTTGTGCCGACGGGAAGAGTTCCTTGACTGCCTGGGCCATGAGGTGGGTACTGCTGTGACGGTACACCTCACGGCCTTCTGCACTGTCGAACCGCAGTGCTTCGACGACTGAATTTCCAGACAGTGCGGACGACAAATCAACAACTGCTCCGTCTACTCTAGCTGCTAGAATATCTCTGTCGACGACACCTAGGTCAGACAGAGCATCACCCACTGTCACCCCGGTCTGAATGTCACCGCTTGGCCCGTCTTTGACCGATATCTTCATGACGTACGGACTTGACCCACTAGTGCAAAAAGAAAAAAGGCACCGAGCCTCTAAGAGGCAAGCCAGTGCCTCGGCCTGAATGGTAGGCGCGGACGGTCTTGAACCGTCGACCTCTACCGTGTCAAGGTAGCGCTCTCCCCCTGAGCTACGCGCCTATCAAGAGAGGGGGCATGCTAATATAGCCTCACTGACACTGTCAAGAAAACGAAAGAGCAGGTCGCATTCCCTCAGCTAGCTGAAAGACATTGGACTGTCTCTTTCAATCATCTCTTGAGGCAGACACCCTATAGCTTACGGACGATTACTTCACGGCCGAGCGAAGCTCTTTCCCAGCGGAAAACTTCGGGACCTTAGCTGCCGGGATTCGGAGTGATTCTCCCGTCCGTGGATTCCTTCCCATTCGTGCTTTTCGTTTTGAAATCGTAAAGGTGCCGAAATTGACGAGAGAGACGCGCTTCCCTTTTTTCAATGAGGAAGTCACCGCCCCGGTGAGTGCCTCGAGGGCAGTTCCGGCTGCGACCTTCGTGATTCCAGCTGAAGCCGCCATCTTTGCGATCAGTTCTTCCTTTGTCATGATGTCCCTCCTTCACGAGTGGTGAGAGATGGTTATGGGAAGTGAGCCCCGTAGCACGCCTGTGGCAGTCCTGTTCAAGCACTATTGAGTAGCTCTCGCTTTCGTCTGTTTGACGGGGATGTGAAGATTCACGATTTTTTTCCGCAAGGTATTACGGTTGAGACCGAGAAGTGCAGCAGCCTGTATTTGATTACCCTTGGTCTCACGCAGCGCTGAAGTAATGAGAGGGCGTTCTACGGCGGAAATCAGAATCGGGTGAAGGTTTTTAGCTGATCCGTTTCGCATCCCCTTGACGAATTCCCCCATTTTCACCTCCAGATAACTCTCCAGGGAGGTGTCGTTGGATTTGTTCTGCTGGGGGCTGTCTGGCTGATTCATCAGTTGGATTACTTTCAGCGTTTTTTTCAAGACAGCCTTAGATCCGCTGATACAAAGAGTGCGAGTCAGGTCGAGGTGATCATGAAGCGTCTCAATCTGTTCCTGCCCGCCATGCGATTCCACCACGACAGCATCAAACCGATGTTGCGACGCCTCCTTTTGAAAGGTCACAACATCCCGAGCGATCATCACGGAAGCGCCCTTGAATACCTGTCCCACCAGGGCTTGTATGGTCGTATCGTTTGTGAATAACAGAATAGTAAATGAAGATACTGCCACAGACATGAAAGGTACCACCCGAAGAAGAGGTCGGATTATTGCTTAGGGCGTACACGATGTCAATCTGATTTTATAGATGCGATAGCCTTCTGGCCTACTTCCTGTGCGGCTTTGTAGGTATGAAATGAATAGTAAAGATATGGACTTATGGTGCTCTCTCGATTTTCACAATTCCACTAATAATATAGCTTGGCATGCTAAATGTCAGGATACGTGTCGACCTTCATCGAGTCAGTTTCTGGTGCCTTGACAGGTCAAGATGGGAGAAGGTATATGTAGCTCAATTCCGACAGGAATAATAAAGAATGAAAGTGTCTATGCGTGCCACATACGGAATTATGGTAGCCGTTGATCTTGCCACATATGCAAAAGAAGCCCCAATTCAAGCGCGGGCTATCGCGAGGCGTCATGGGATTCCAGCCCGGTTTCTCGAACAGATTCTCCATGCGATGAAGAAGGCCGGTTTAGTCGAAAGCCAACGGGGTGCTCAAGGAGGCTATCTCCTCACGCATGAACCAGCAGCGATGTCGATCGCCGATATTTTCGAGGCATTGGAAGGGCCGGTCTTTCATCGGTCATTTGTCGGTCAGCGAACACGTGATCGTCAAGCGACCAAGCCTGAACTGCTGCTGGGTGACGTCTGGGAGCAGGTTCAGCAGGCAGAGCGAAAAGTTCTCGAAAACGTGACGGTCGAACATTTGGCAATGCGGTTACGAACGATCGATGCCCAGCGCAGTCCGATGTACCACATCTGACTTAGGAGGCTCCTCTCCAGAGGAGATATAGGAGAGCGGTATTATGAACCACATTGAAGCCCTCACGAGCCCGCACATTGTCACGAGTCCGATTCCTCCCGCCATCCTAGAGGAAATAGAAACCTTTGAGGCCGAAGCGCTGCGAACAGTGGCTGGGGAGATTTCTGCTGATCTCTTCAGGCCTTTCCGCCTCCAGTATGGCATTTACGGTCAGCGCCAACCTGGTGTGCAGATGGTGCGGATCAAGATTCCGTTCGGCGGCTTCAATGCGAATCAGCTGCGACGTGTGGCGGAGCTCACCGACCGCTATGCGACCGGGGTGGGTCATGTCACGACGAGACAGGATATCCAGCTGCACTTCGTGGAACTGAAGGACGTGCCGACCATCATGCGAGGGTTAGCCGAGGTTGGACTGACTACTAGAGAGGCTTGCGCCAATACTGTGAGGAATGTGACGGCCTGCCACCTAGCTGGTGTGTGCCAAGGCGAAGTCTTCGATGTGACGCCTTATGCGAAGACCATCGCGTATCACTTATTACGGAACCCCTTGAACCAAAGTCTGCCGCGAAAGTTCAAAATTGCGTTTTCCGGCTGCAAACATGATTGTGCGCTGACCCCGATTCACGATATCGGCCTACTGGCCGTCAAGCGAGCTGACGGAGTCGTCGGTTTTCGAATGGTGGCAGGTGGCGGCTTGGGTTCTGCTCCACGGATTGCCCAACTGCTCCGTGAGTTCACACCGATGGAGGAACTGATTCCCAGTATCGAAGCCGTGATCAAAGTCTTCGATACCCTCGGCAATCGAAAAAATAGAAACAAGGCCCGGATGAAATTCGTGATCGACAAGCTGGGTTTTGAGGAATTCAAACGACGCTGGGAAGCTGCCTATGTCGGCATGGGACACACGCTTCCCAAGAACGGACCGTTGACCCTGCTTCAGTATCAGGATGAGCCCCCTCCGCTCCTCATGCCCACGAAAAATGGTCTGGTATCTGGAAACGGGAACGGTCATGGCAATGGGGCCAGCACAATCGGTCATGAGACGCCGTTTGAGATGTGGAAACGGACCAATGTTGTGAAACAGAAGCAGGAGGGCTACGTCACAGCCGCCATCAAGCTGTTCATGGGGGATCTTACGGCTGAACAGATGCTCTTCGTTGCTGATCTGGCCGAGCGTTATTCAAACGGAAATCTCCGTACCACCATCAATCAAAATATGGTGATTCGGTGGATTCCTGGCGATCGGATTGCCGATCTGTACGAGGATTTGGCATCTCGCGGGTTGGCGGATCCCGGCGCTGAACTGGTCGAAGACATTATTGCGTGCCCCGGCACTGACACCTGCGGGCTCGGGATTACGTCGTCCAAGGGACTTGCGAGGGCGTTGGCTGAAGTGTTTCCACCCGGTCGTGTGCCGGAAGATCTGGCAGGTGTCGATATCAAAATCAGTGGCTGCCATAACTCCTGCGCGCAGCACCACATTTCCACGATCGGGTTGCATGGGGTTGGAAAACGCCTTGGCGAGCATGTCGCGCCGCACTATGAATTGCATCTCGGTGGTTCGGTGAACGGCACGGCCAAGATCGGGCAGATGACCGTGAAGTTGCCGGCGAAATCCGTCCCTGCAGCGATCTCTCATTTGATCGACGTCTACCGGCGTGATCGCCAACCAGATGAGAATTTACCGAAGTTCATCACCCGTATGGGTAAGGGTAAGTTGAAGGATGAGCTGATTCCGTACACGATCGTTCCCTCCTTCAAGGAGGATCCCACTTTCTATTATGACTGGGAGGGGGAGGACGAATTTATCCTTGAAGATCTTGGCCCCGGGGAATGTGCCGGCGGCGCGCTGGAGATGATCGAGAATGGTATTCTGGAGGCCGATCAAGAACTGTATCAAGCTAAGTTGCTGGTCGAGAACCACCAATATTCCGTGTCGGTGAACAAATCCTATCGCGCGGTGTTGGCCGCGGCGAAGGCGATGTTGGTGACCGAAGGGCTTGAGCCGTCGACCGACTCGGAAACGTTCATTGAATTTGACAGCCGGATTGCGCAGAAAGGGGTCATCCCTGCGCAATATCGAGAGCTCAATAAGAAGGTCGGCGATCTCGGTCCAAAGGAGACGACCGCCGAGTCGGCGCGTGAAAAGATGGTGTTTGCGAAGGGCTTCGTTGAGGCCTGCCGAGCTGCAACAGAACAGATGGGGAAAGATTTGAAGCTTGCTCCTGTCCAAGAGGCGGCCGTTCCAGTGAAGGATATTGCAGCGCAGGTCACGTCGGTCGTCACCGAGGTGAAACCTTCGGCTCCGGCTCCGACCGGTGCACGGGTCTACGATCTCCGTGGCGTCGCCTGCCCCATGAACTATGTGAAGACCAAGTTGAAGCTGGAAATGATGGATGCAGGTGAGAAGCTAGAAGTGTGGCTCGATGCGGGCGAGCCGATTAAGAACGTGCCGATGAGCCTCAAGAACGACGGGCATAAGGTGCTGATCCAAGAGGCCCTGGAACCGGAAGCATCGCATTATCGGATTCTGGTGGAAAAGGTCGAAGGGTAAAGGGGTCGGATTGCCATGACCGTCACTGGCCGTTCTGAACTGGTCGAAGAGCTCAAAGCCTGGAGCGCATCTTTTGAGACGAAGCTGCCTCAAAATGTGCTGGCGGCTGCTATCGAGCGATACGGGCAGAAGATGGTTCTCGCCTGTAGCTTTGGGGCGGAGGACGTGGTTCTCGTCGACATGGTGCATCGCATCGATCCCTCAGCACCGTTGTTTTATCTCGATACCGATTTTTTGTTTCCCGAGACGTATGCCACGCGGGATCGGATCATAGAAAGGTACCAGCTGAAACCAGCGCAAGTGATCCAAGTGAAGTCATTGCTGACACCACAGCAACAAGCAGAGTCTCATGGTGACGCCCTGTGGGCCAGCCATCCAGATCAGTGCTGTCAATTGCGGAAGGTCGAGCCACTGACTCGCGTCCTTAAAGGCTATGACGCCTGGATCACGGGCATTAGGCGGGATCAAGCACCGTCCCGTGCGAATGCCGGTTTGATCGAGTGGGACGAGAAATTTACATTGATCAAGGTGAACCCACTGGCTCGATGGACGTGGGCCGATGTGTGGAGCTACATCAAGGTCTACGAAGTTCCCTACAATCCGCTCCACGATCACAACTATCCCAGTATTGGGTGCACGTACTGCACAGCACCCGTGGCGCCTGGCGATGATCCGCGCGCCGGGCGCTGGAAGAACTTTACCAAAACCGAGTGTGGATTACATAAGGCGTAACATGCCAATTCAAGAGATTCTTGCCAAGATCGCCAAAGGGCCAAAGGCTTCCAAAGACCTGACATGGGATGAGTGTAAGCAGGCGATGAAGGCGTTGATTGAAGGGGAGGCTACGCCGGCACAGGTCGGGGCTTTTCTCATCGCCATGCGGTTTAAGTCAGAGTCAGTTACTGAACTCGCGGCATTAACGGCTGCGGCACGTCAGTATGTGCCGCCCCTTGCAGTTTCGAAAGATTTAGCACTCGTTGATGTGCCGAGTTATGCCGGGAAGCAGGATACATTTCATGCCATCGTTGCCGCCTCGATCGTTGCAGTTTCAGCTGGAGCCGCAGTGTTGATGCACGGGTACGACGGCATTCCTGGGCGCCCAGGTACTGCTGGGGTACTGAAGGCCTTAGGGATTTCGGTGGATGCAGACCCTAAGCAGGTGAGTGAACAAGTACACAGGAATGGTTTCGCCTATCTCGATATTGGACTCTATCATCCACCTGTGTACCGATTTTTGGAGATGCGCCAAGAGCTTGGTGTCAGGAACGTGTTTCATCCGATTGCCAGGTTGTTGAATCCTGCTCGGGCTAAAGTGCAGGTGGTGGGATTGTCGCATCCACCACACTTCGAGAAAACGGCTGAAGCGCTAGGAATGCTCGGGTGTCCGCGGGGGATGGTGATTCGTGGCGTCGAGGGTGATCCAGAGTTGTCTGCCTCCATGGGGACGAGAGTTCTGGAGCTTCGCGATGAACGCATCAGACCACTGGAGATCACTCCGAAAGATTTTGGACTGACCTTTATTCCATCGCGGGAGATGGCTGGGTTTCCCCCCGATCAGCGAGAAAAGGAGGCGGATCTGCTCCGCCATATTCTTCAGAATCGGGTGCAGGGTGGGCCCAAAGAATGGGTCCTCATGAACGCCGCGATGCTACTGTACGCAGCGGGGAAAGGGACGTCGTTATCGGCCTGCTTCCCGGCGGCGCGCGAAGCCATTGAGAGTGGCGCGGCGGTGCGTAAGCTTGATGACTTGGTGCGACAGCAGGTCGCAGTGTAGGACGAAAGGCGGAAGGATTGGGGTATGAAACACCTGCGGCAACTGGAAGATCAAAGCGTCTATATTCTCCGAGAAGCCTACAAGCATTTCAATAATCTCGCCATGCTCTGGTCCATGGGGAAGGACTCGACGGTGCTCTTGTGGCTGGCGCGCAAGGCCTTTTTCGGGCATGTCCCGTTCCCGCTCCTGCATGTCGATACCAGTTACAAAATTCCGGCAATGATCGAGTATCGTGACCGTCTCGCTCGGGAATGGCGATTGAATTTGGTCGTTGGCCAGAACAAAGAGGCCCTGGCGGCGGGTATGAACCACACGATGGGCCGCGTCGTCTGTTGCACCGCCTTAAAAACGAACGGTCTCAAGCAACTCTTGGAGCACAAGGGATACACCGGCGTCATCCTCGGCGTCCGCGCAGACGAAGAGGGCACGAGGGCCAAGGAGCGATACTTTTCCCCGCGCGATAAACACGGAGATTGGGATTTTCGGGATCAGCCGCCTGAGCTCTGGGACCAGTACAAGACCACATTTCCGCCCGGTACGCACATTCGGATTCATCCTCTTTTGGACTGGACTGAAATCAATATTTGGGAATACATCAAGCTCGAAAATATTCCCTTCATCGACTTGTACCTCGATAAAGGTGAGGGGATACGTTACCGCAGCCTTGGGTGTGCTCCCTGCACCACACCGATCAAGTCCACGGCCAAGACGGTGGACGAGATCATCGAAGAACTTCGCCACACCACCGTGGCCGAGCGGTCAGGCCGAGCGCAGGACGAAGGTCGGGGAATGGAGCTTCTCCGCAAGGATGGATACATGTAGGCAGAATGCTGACGGGTCTGTCCGTTTGAGCATTCTGGAGAGTAATGAACTATGACACTGATCGAAACAAAACCGTCTGAAAATTTGAATATCGTGATCGTTGGCCATGTGGATCATGGCAAGTCCACATTACTCGGCCGACTGTATGCCGATACCGACTCCCTTCCTGACGGCAAGTTGGAAAAAGTGCAGGCTATCTGCAAGCAACAGGGGAAGGACTTCGAATATGCTTTCCTCTTCGACGCCTTTCTCGAAGAGCAGGAGCAGGGGATTACGATCGATACGGCTCGCACGTTTTTCATGTGGAAGGGTCGGCAATACATCATCATCGATGCGCCCGGGCACAAAGAGTTTCTCAAGAACATGATTTCCGGTGCAGCGCGGGCCGAGGCGGCACTGTTGCTCATTGATGCGTTGGAAGGCGTGAAGGAGCAGTCCAAGAAGCACGGCTATCTCTTGTCGTTGCTGGGTGTCCGACAGTTTGCGGTGGTGGTCAACAAGATGGATTTGGTGGGCTACCGGCAAGACGTGTTCGAGGGGATTGAAAAAGAGTATCGTGAATTTCTGGGGCAGTTCAAAGCCGTGCCATCGCAGTTCATTCCAGTGAGTGCCAAGCTCGGCGACAACATCGCCAATCGCAGCAAGCAGATGCCCTGGTATACCGGCGCGACCGTCCTGGATACGCTCGGTGGGTTCCAGAAAGAAGCAGCTCGTTCGGAACAACCTCTTCGAATGCCGGTACAGGACGTCTATAAGTTTGATGCGCGCCGCATTATCACCGGTCGTATTGCTGCTGGGCGTCTGAAGGTCGGCGACCATCTCGTGTTCTCGCCCTCGAACAAACGGGCCAATATCCGGACCGTGGAGGCTTTCAATATTGAGCCGCAACCGGCAGAGGGCCAGGCAGGGCAATCGATCGGTGTGACGCTTGATGACCAGATTTTTGTGGAGCGCGGGGAGATCGCTTCGCACCAGGAGCATCTTCCGTCCGTCTCCACGGCCTTTCGGGCTAACCTGTTTTGGCTCGGCAAGAGGCCGCTGGAAAAAGAGCGCAAATATCTCTTGCGTGTGGCGACTAAAGAAGTGGACTGCGAGGTGGCGTCGATCCATCGGATTATCGATACGATGGACTTGGCTCAGCAACAGGGCAGCAATACGGTGAATAAGAATCAGGTAGCTGAATTGACCTTGCGCACCAAAACGCCGGTGGCGTTCGACCTCTCGGCGTCGTTCGAGGCTACGGGCCGGTTTGTTTTGGTAGACGAATACGATATTGCGGGCGGGGGCATCATTACCGAACTGGTCCATGACGATCAGGAATTTCTCCGCGAAGAAGCCAGACGGCGCGACTTTGCGTGGGTCAAGGGTGAAGTCACAGTCGAAGACCGTGCGCAACAGTATGGCCACCGTGCAGCGGTGGTCCTGATTACCGGGGGACGGCACACCGGAAAGTCCTTCTTAGCCAGAAAACTTGAGGGACGCCTCGTGGCGGATCGGCGCCATGCGTACTTGTTAGATGGGGAGAATCTCCGCCGCGGACTCGATGCTGATCTGAGCGAAGAAGAGCGTGGACAGACGACGGAAATGGCGCGACGCTACGGTGAAGTTGCGCGTCTCCTCACCGACACGGGTCTCATCGTGGTGTCTACCACCAATCCCTTCGGACTGGCCTATCGAGAAGCCGCAGAGTCAATCAGAACACTGGTGCATCCCGTTCCGGTCATTGCCGTCCATATGAGTAAGGCAGAAGAAGAGCCTCCGCCGAATACCGACGTCGTCCTCTCGGGCCCCACGGATTTTGACGCAGCCACCGCTCGTATTCTCGACGAATTGAAACGCCGGGGTGTTCTGGCCCAGGCCATCGGGGCGAAACCGGTCTTTCAATATTCCATCTAGCAAGCCCATCAGTTCGAACCCCTCAGAAGACGATGGCGCAAGACCAACCCCTGTAATCCCAAAATGATAATGTCCGGTTTGGACAAAGTAGAAATGTCCTCTTCGTTGGTAGACTACCGGCTCTCAGAAGGAGGGCGGGATGGTCGGAG
>Ga0209824_10000283_pt1 | contig 33900 bp, 39 predicted proteins | sample VDWuncwatermetaG_FD_184124 | JGI IMG/M metagenome (GOLD analysis project Ga0209824, IMG submission 184124) | Wastewater microbial communities from Netherlands to study Microbial Dark Matter (Phase II) - VDW unchlorinated drinking water (SPAdes)... ...
GGACCACCTCACGTCCGGGAAACGCTCGTTGCAGTTCGCGTTGAGCTGCCGCATCGGTTCGTGGATCACCAAACTCAGGGGCAATCACTGCGCCATTACAGACATAGAAATTGATGTAGCCGGCGGCGAAGTCGTCATTGGCAAACTTCCCTCGAACCCTTGAAGGTCCCTCCAAAACCACAACGTCCAGTGTTCGGCCTTCGACATCCGTTGCTCTGCGCAGCATTTCCAGATGTCGTTTTGTCACCGCGTGATCGAAGGACTTTGGATCAGGATCATAGCCAGCGATCACCACCCCTGGGCGCGCGAAGCGCGCATAGAAATCGGTGTGTCCATCGGTGATGTCTTTGCCTTTAATGCCAGGCAACCAGATGATCTTCTCCAGGCCAAGTAACCGCTTCAGCTCCCGCTCGCACTGGGCCTTGCTGACACCAGGATTGCGGTTTGCGTTGAGCACGCAACTCGCGGTGATGATCGCCGTACCGTGTCCGTCTACCTCAATCCCGCCGCCCTCAAGTACTAAGTCGGTTTGAATGCGGCGCACACCAGCACGCTGAGCGACGAACGTGGCGACTTCGGCATCGTCGTCAAAGTGCTGCTTCTCTCCCCAGCCGTTGAAGTTGAAATCAACTGCGGCTTTATCGCCATGTTCCGTCACGACAAAAACCGGACCGGTGTCACGCACCCACAAATCATCAAGCGGGCAGACAATCAGATCAACCTTGTCCTCCATCAGTTGTTGGGCTCGTGGTAAGTCGGATTGACGAACCAGCATCGAGACTGGCTCGTACTTGGCGATGGTGAGGGCAATCGTCGCCAAGTTGCGCTGAACATCCAGTAAGAGCTCCCTGCCCCATATTTCTTGGCTGGCACCAAAGGCCATCCATGTGCGTTCGTGAGGGTCACTCTCGTCTGGCATGAACCACACGTCTTGACGATTCGCCATCGCAACAGCTTCTTTTGCGCTGCCAAGCAGAGTGGCTGCGGTAAGAAGACCAAGTGATTGAATGATTGTGCGCCGACTGATCATGGAGTTTCTCTCGTCGAAGGTCTAACAACGTTTAGGCAGACCATACATAAGAACCGGATCTGCCATGTTCTATTCGCACAACACACCTTCATTGCTTGACTCCAATCCCCATTGCGCCCGGGGTGAAGATGTCAGATGTGAAGCCCCGCTGGCTGTCCCATCTCTCGCGCTTCCTGACCCTTCCCAGCGTGACCGATTCTCCAGTCTCCGTCGCTTATACAACACAGTCGCTCTGACTCGTTGCCGGTTTGGTGTGTTGGTCTGCTGATGGAGTCTTCCTCATGCTCCGAGCACGCTGTCGATGATCTCAATGGACCTCGCGTGATAATTCAGAATTGAGTGCCTTGGCCAGCCGTTTGGCCCTGGTCTTGTGAGGTGGTCGCTAGATCTTTTTCCCCATTCAATGGAGCCATCTTTTTCTCCTCGTCCCCTTGACAGATACGAAACCTCGCTGCTGATATCGAGAGCCGTCATCCCCAGAAATGTGTTGAACCTGTGGACAACTAGGGGATTGGTGGGGATGGTACAGGTCTCAGCGAGGGATGACGGATTCATGTCAAGATAATTTCCTAGGAATATGCAAGAAAGTAATGAACGTAGAGAAGAGCCACTATTAGTTGTGGCTTGGCTAATATGGGGCGGATGCCTGAAAAGTAGGCGATTTGATGAATGTACACGCCATTTGCACTGTATTTGGAAGAATGCCGATACTTGTTCACATGGTTATCCACAGAAGATGGGGAATGAGAATTCTCATGCCATGCTCACCCTGAAGACATAGTTTTTGGTCAACCATCTGTAATTGTTCGCTTACGTAATGATTGATGTGTCGACCGTATTCGCGCGACCGTTTTGATGTCTGATGGATAGATGCGTTCTAGCTGGGGTAGGCCATTGCGAGCCGAGGATTTTCAGGATTTTGGCGCGATGCTGGTGGGTTCCTGCAATGGCCTTTCAAGCGTAAGGTGGGGCATTGCCCTGCTTCCACTTGATACTGCAGCCAATGCTGGGTCTCTGGGTACCCTGGACCGGCTTGCCGGCAAGCACAGCTTGGATGGCGGAGCGGAGATCGCGGCCGGTAACCGGTTTGTTATTGCCGGGTCGGCTCTCATCGAGTTGTCCATGGTAGGCCAGTCGACGATCGCCATCGAAAAGATAGAATTCCGGGGTGCAGGCAGCGCGATAGGCCTTCGCGACCTCCTGTGTCTCATCGTGACAGAATGGAAAGGTCAAGCCCAGGCGGACGGCCATTTCTTTGAGCTGAGGCGGTGCATCATTGGGATAACTGATCGGGTCATTGCTGCTGATGGCCATGATCCCTAAGCTCGTGTCGCGATAGTCACGTCCGAGTCGGGCAAGCTCTTGCTCGACATGCACTACATAGGGACAGTGCTGGCAGATGAACATCACGAGTAGCCCTGTCTTGGCGGTGAACGAGTCGAGTGAATACTGTTGCCCGCTCACCACGTCGTGCAAGGTGAACGGGGGTGCTGTGGTGCCAAGTGGAAGCATGGTCGACGTCATAGCCATGAGGTCCTGTCTCATCAGGCCTGTCAGAGAGAAGATGCCGCATGTCGTTGGCTGGGTCAAGTAGCAGTGACGCGGTCGCGTTTCTTGCGTCATCGTTGAAGGGCCGCTATGCTGCCACAGATCGCTTGGCTGTGTTGGTAAGCCATGACTCGAGACGAGTTGTCCCTTTGATGAAAGGAGGACGAGCATGTTGATCGCCTGGCTGTTGGTGCTGCTGCTGCTGGGGGCTCCGGCTGTGACGCTGGCGCATGATGAGACGAAGCCCGAGACATCGACCCTCACGGTCAGTGAAACCGGGACGGTGACGCACGCACCGGATACGGCTTTTGTGACGTTCGGCTTGGAGACTGCCGGCAAATCACTTGCCGAAGCGCAGAAGCGGAACAGCGCCGTCATGAGCAAAGTCATGGACCGGCTACGAGATCTACAGATCGACAAGGAACGTATCCAAACCTCGTCCGTTACAGTCTCTCCGCAATATCGACCGCCGCCAAATCGCCCCGCTGATGTGCCGCCTACTTCTCCGGAAATTGTCGGCTACGTCGTGAGCAATATGGTGACGGTGGAAATCCGCATTCTCGATAGAGTCGGCGCGGTGATCGAAGAAGTCTTGAAGGCCGGTGCGAATAGCTTTCAGGGATTGCACTGGGGGTTGCGCGATGAACAATCGGTACGTCTGAGTGCCTTGAAGCAGGCGGCGGCTAAGGCGCGCGAGAAAGCAGCGGTGTTGAGCGAGGCGCTGCAGGTGAAACTCGCGCGGGTGCTATCAATTCATGAGGGTGGCCATATGGTTAGGCCCGCTGCCGCTATGGCACGCATGGCGATGGAGTCTGGCACAGGTGATGTGCCGATCTCACCGGGGGAGCTGAAGATTGAGGCCACGGTGACACTGGTCTACGAAGTTGCGCCGAACTGAGGGGGCAAGGAGTGTCGCTACTCGGCTGACGGCGTTCCACCTTCCCACAGCTTCACGGTCCGATCCCAGGAGGCGCTGGCGAGGCGTTTGCCATCTGGAGAAAAGGTGATACAACGCACACTGCTACTATGGCCCTTGAGTGTCCGGAAGTTGCGGCCGGTCGATAGATCCCAAAACTTGATGGTCTCGTCGTCGCTCGCGCTGACCAAGACTTTCCCATCCGGCGACACAGCGAGACTGCGGACCCAGCCCTTGTGGCCGGTGAGGGATTTCTTCTCAATGACGCTCGGCATCTCGAACAGCTTGATCGTGGCATCCCGGCTGCCGGTGATCAAGAGTTTCGCGTCCGGGGTAAAGGTCATGGCCCCGATCCAGTAGTCCATGGGTTGTTGGAACCCGCCGTCATCTTCGATATAGTAGCCGCGGGTCTCGGTGGAATCTTCCTGGTTTTTCCGCCAATGGCCGTCGTGGAGGACCTTTTCCTCGCCGCTCGGAAGAACCTCCCACATCTTGATCTTTCCGATGTCGGTCCCGCTGGCTAGATGAATGCCGTCTGGGGAGAAGGCCACACAGACCGACCAGTGATGGTCGTACTCATCCTTCCCGAGCAACGTCATCAGCTCGGTTCCCGTGGTGACTTCCCAAATCTTGATGTCTTTGTTATAGCTGCCACGCGCGAGCATGAGCCCATCCGGCGAGAGCGACAGGCTGCAGACGTTATGATCGTACCGTGAGAACAGGAGCTTCATGGGCTCGCCGGTCTTGCCGTTCCACAACCGGATGGTGCGGTCCTCACTCCCGGTGGCCAAGGTCTGTCCGTCCGGTGTGAAGACAACGGCGCGAATATCATGGGTGTGGCCGCGCAGGGAACGCAGGAGCCGGCCGGTTTCGATGTCCCACATGCGCACGAGGCGTTCAGCGCCGCCGCTGGCGAGCGTCGATCCATCAGGGGAAAAGGCGACCGCCCAGACTCCATGCGAATGGCCGCGGAACGTATTCACTTCCCGACAGTCGGCTTCCCAGAAGTCCAAGAAGTCGATAGGAGGTGGTGAGGCAGCGACTGTCTCTGAGGAGACACCTGGGAGCGAAGGAGTCATCGTCGGTTCCGGCATGTGCACACGTTTCCTTGGTGATCTGGTCCTTGATTGGTCAACAGGCCAGCCAGTATAATTCTGTTGGTCGTTCGGATCGTAAGAGATGCCTCGCGGCCAAGTCAAGCCGATGCCCATGGCTAGGTTGCCGATGGGTTGTCAGGCACCGTTTTTTTTAATGGCCCCTCCAAGCCGCTGAGGATTGTTCTCATGGAAATCAGATTCCAACCAGCTTTGCTCCAGGAAGTCATCGATTCGTTCGTTGAAAAGACCGAACGAGAGGGAGATCCCACCTACTATAAAGAGTTCCATGAGTATGCCGACCCGATTTACGAGAAATTCATGCTCGATGATCGGGAAGCGGAGTTTAAGAAGCTGTATCAATATCTTTTCGGCATCTGGGGGTTTTCTGACATCGTCCGCGACTCATTCAACGAGTATCCGCTGTTGAAGGAAAAGGTGGGAATTGTCCTGGTCAAAGGTGTGCTGAAGGAAGCTCAGGAAGGCGTCGATATCCTACGCAAATGGGGGTCCGTCGAAAAGGACTTGGCGAAGGAGTTTGAGGAGAAGGGTCTGAAGGGCGTTGGAATTAAGCTGATTCCACGCCGTTTTTACGACCCGGCATTGACCCGCTATTGCCGCCATGAGTTGATGCATATCTCCGACATGATCGACTCGGTGTTCGGCTACGACCCAGATACCAAGTTGGGGCAGAACCCCGGCGAAGAGACGCTCATCTTGCAGCGCTATCGTGTGCTCTGGAGTTTGAGCGTGGATAGTCGATTGGTCGCGGCAGGCAAAGAGCCGATGCTGAGCAAGGAGGATCGCTTCAAGGAATTCCGGTCCTGGTACCGAAAAATTCCGCCTCCTCAACTGAAGTCGGTGTTTGAGGGGCTCTGGCAGACTTCGTACTTCACCCATTCCGAGTTGATTGATATGGCCGCCGACACGCTTCGTGTCATGGATCGGGCTGTGGATGTGGAAGGTGGTGAAGTTCCTGAGACTGAAAACAAAATCATGCTTATGCCGGGGTTCCCGTGCCCGCTGTGTCGGTTCCCCACCTATTCGTGGGTCGAGGATATGGGGACGAAGGTGGAACCCTACGTGCTCGACTTCATCCGCGAGAATCATCCTGGATGGGACGTGGACTTTGGAGCCTGTGATCGTTGTGTTGAGGTGTATAAGCTCCGTGCAGACGGCGTCATGTAATGCGAATAGTGAAAATAGCAGCCAGCTTTGTTCTCGCTTCGCTGGACAGCTATTTTGACCATTCGCCAGGCTCAGTTGCTTGAATGACTACCAACCCTTCATACGGTCGGCGGGATTTCCTGAAAGACTCCGTTATCTCTACCGTCAAAGCCGCGCGCGAACTCGTCAAAGAGGCTGAGGGTGTTCCAGCGGAGCCGCCGCCTCCGCCGATGCGTGTGGACTGGCTGCGTCCCCCTGGTGCGGTAGAAGAATCGCTTTTCCTTGAACGTTGTACGAAGTGCAATGATTGTGTCACGGCCTGTCCGCCAGGCGCGATCACGGCTCATCCTCGGGATGGGACACCCGTACTTTTCGCCGATCAGTCGCCCTGCGTGTTATGTGAGGACCTTCCTTGTATTATCGCCTGTGGGACAGAGGCGCTCCTTCCGGTCGAGGGGATCAACCATGTCCGAATGGGAATTGCGACAGTTTCACATAGACTCTGCACGGCAGGGCAAGGCTGCCATGCCTGTGTCTCGAAGTGTCCGACGGATGCCCTTGCGATGGACGTGGCGTCCCTGCAGCTTTCCGTGATGAAGGAAGCCTGTGTTGGCTGTGGAATGTGTGAGATGATCTGTAAAACCGTCAATGACCATGTCGCAATCCGTGTGGTACCGTCGAGGCAGTTGGCAGGAGGTTGAAAAAGACCGCCAGCGTTGTTCTCGCCTCGCGAACGGTCTTTTTGAACATCCTGGCGGCGTTTCTGATACTGTCTATTGGAAGGGATCGATTGATAATTGCGCCACATCGTCTGCGATGTCGCTTGGAAGAAAATCACTATGTCACAAGATCGAACTAGTTCACTCTTGACTTCGCACGGGCCTTTTCATATACATACGAGGTCCTGCTACCCTGCCTTGGGGGCTGCGGTGGTAGGGTGAGCTAAGGTGGTCGGGAGGCAATTTGTATGACGAGTCAACAGCCGATGCAAGGCATATCTGCATCTGCCGCCGCCACGCTGCCGAGTCCTGTGTCCATTAAGGACTCCCCCGCCGTTGAACGTGCGCTTAATCGCAGTAAAATCTATTTATTGGTCTCTTGGAGCCTCCTGTACCCGGAAGATGAGGAGTTTCTTGATTACCTCCGGTGCGGCGAGTTTGTGGAGGATGGCCGGGCTGCCCTTGATGCATTAGAGGTCGCCCTCGGCACTGAGGGGGGCGAGCGAGCCAAGAGGAAAGTGACTTCGCTGAGGACACAGTTGGCACTGATTGAGGATCTGATTGCTTCCGAATGTGTCAACTGGCAGCTCAGCGATCTCCAGTCAGAACATCGCCGGGTGTTCAGCAACGTGATTACACTGGATTGCCCTCCTTACGAAACCCTGTTCGGGAATGACCATGTGTTTGCGCAATCCCATGTGATGGGCGACATTTCAGGATTCTATAAGGCCTTTGGAGTTGAGTTGTCGAAAGACATCCATGAGCGGCTCGATCATCTCAGTGTCGAGTTTGAGTTCATGCACTTTCTCGCGTACAAGGAATCCTACTCGCTCTGCCACGACGGGCCGGAGAAGACGCAGATCGTGGTTGACGCACAGAAGAAGTTTGTCAAGAATCATATTGGTCGATGGGTCCCGCTGTTCTGTCGTATGTTGACCAAAAAGGCGGACTCGGGTCTCTTTAAACTGGTAGCCGATATGACCGCGGATTGGATGGATTTTGAGACAGCTTTCTTGGGCGTGACCCCTCAGCCCTATACGGAAACCGACTATCGTCCTGCGACATTCAGCTCCCCCGAAGGCCAAACGTATGAATGCGGTGCACAAGACCAGGGGAACGAGTTGACCATGTTGTTGAACGAAGTTGGTGCACAGTCTTTTATGGATGTGAAAGAGAAAGACAAGGAGAGTGAGGAGGGGCAGCCTTCCGGAACGGCGTGAGTAAGTGTGGTAACGGTTCGAGAGCGAACACAATCTTTACACTAATTCAGAGGAGGGAGTGCACTATGAGGGTAGCGCAGACGACCAACAAGAAATTGGTGTTTGCCATTCTTCTCTCCGCCCTCACTGTCGGCCTGATGCTGACGTTGGGGCGAGTACCACTGGCCGTCAGTCAACCGGTGACGATACCGGCTAAGACGGTGAAGGGCCCAATTCCCATGGATGGCGCCAACCCCATGTGGGAAAGTGTTCCAGGCGTGGTCGTTCCGTTGAGCGGTCAGCTCATCACGACACCGATGCACCCGAATATTTCGGTGAAGTCGGTGTTCGTCAAGGCGATGACCAACGGCAAGGATATTGGGATGCGGCTAGAGTGGATTGATCAAACGAAGAATGACACGGCGATCGGTCCGCAAGACTTCAGGGACCAGGTTGCGGTGATGTTTCCGGTGAATACGGCGGGGGCTCCGCCCTTCCAGTGTATGGGACAGTCCGGTGGGACGACCAACATCTGGCGGTGGAATGCGGAATGGCAGAAGGACCTTGGCAAGGACAGCGCGGGGATGTGGGATGTCGACGATCAGTATCCTGGGATTTTCTGGGATTATTACTTTGAAGAGCCGGCGGGGGGCGTCACCTATCCAGACCGTATTGGTCGGAGCCTGGGGCCATTCAACTCCGGTATCTGGTCTGGAAACATCATGTCTGATCCGACGCTTCGCGTGAGTTCCGTTGAAGATTTGAGCGCGAACGGCTTCAGCACCCTCACCACGCAAGCTCACCAGGACGTCATCGGAAACGGTGTCTGGGAACCGTCGGGATCCGTCAAAGGTGGAGCGTATTCAGGGCCGACATGGCGGGTTGTCGTGAAGCGGTCGCTGGAAAGCGGTGATGCGAACGACGTGCAATTTAAAGGGGGAATGTCGGTGCCGATTGCCTTCGCAGTGTGGGATGGTGCCAACGTTGAGCGAAACGGCATGAAGTCGCTATCGACCTGGTTCACGTTGAAGCTGTAGCGGCTAGAGCGGCAAGTAACAGCCGCGACGTCGCGTAATTTTCAAAAGGCCTCGGATCGGAATCCCGGTAAGTGAGGGAACGGTTCGAGGCCTTTTTTCTTGAAGATTCCTGGCATTGGCGTCAGTCTCTCTAGGTCCGCAGGATTGCATTTACCCAAGTGCGGAGGGTATAAGAGGAGATGGTCTCGAACTCACTGATTTTCAAGCATAAAAGGACCAGTGTCGCATGAAAGTCTCGCTGCTTTTCCCCCCAACCTGGCATCCGTCTCAGCCTTATCTCAGCTTGCCGTCTCTGACTGGGTTTTTGCACCAGGGTGGGGTTTCTGACGTCTCGCAGCGCGACCTTGGTATCGAATTGTTGGATACCGTGCTGACCAGAGAGTATGCGGCTGAAGTCTACCAGCAGTTGATCGCCAAGCAGCGCGACCTTGAGCGGACTCAGACCGGGGAGACGGGTTCTGGAAGTCGCGAGCATTACGCGAAGGTGACCGATTCGCTCGATCGGTTCTCCTATCTCGTCGATCGGATTGAGCTCGCCAAGGATACCTTGCGCAGCGAAGGATTTTACGATCCTGACGCCTATCGAGCGAGTTTGTTCATGATCGACAAATGGTTGGAAGTTGTTTCCTCTGTGTATTTTCCGACCCGACTCACGGTTGTGGATAATCAATTTGGGAACTACTCCATCTATTCCTCGAAAGATTTGATGAAGGTCATTCGTGACGAAGGGCAGAATCCTTATCTGAGCCTCTTCCGGGATCGGTTCATTCCCTCGATTGTGAATGACCGTCCTGATCTCATCGGAGTCTCGATTACGGCCACGTCTCAGATCATCCCTGGCCTCACCCTCTGTCGGCTGATCAAGGAAGCTGCCCCGGATCTTCACGTGACGATTGGCGGCAGTATCTTCACCCGTCTCGTGGACAACATTCGCCGTTGTCCGAGCCTCTTCGAATTAACTGATGACATTGTCGTGTTTGAGGGCGAAACGGCCTTGCTGGAATTGGTCAATCAGCTGGCGGGTAAGAAGGACTACAGTAAGGTTCCCAACCTGATCTATCGGCAGAATGGCAAGATTACGGTCAATCAACCGTTCTATTCTGAAAATGTCAATCAACTTCCAGCGCCGAATTATGATGGATTCCCGCTGGATCGCTATTTGTCGCCGGAGCCGGTATTGCCGGTCCAGTTTTCGCGGGGCTGTTACTATAAAGATTGTGCGTTCTGTGCCCTGACCCTCGACCATCAGAACTTTCGACAGAAAGACCCTGGCCGGACGATCGAGGAGCTGCAATGGCTCAAGCAACGCTATGGGGCGCGCCATTTCTTTTTTACCGACGAATGCTTTGCGCTGGCGCCGACAAGACGGTTGTGCCAGCAGATGATCGAAAAACAGCTTGATATCAAATGGACCTGCGAGATGCGGTTCGAGAAAAATCTCTCACGCGAGCTGCTGGCGTCTATGCGGGATGCCGGGTGTTTGAAGATTGTCTTCGGGCTGGAGTCCTTTAATCAGCGCATCATGGATTTCATGAAGAAGGGGATCAAGCAAGAATGGGTCCGGCGTATCTCGGACGACTGTGTGGATCTTGGGATTGCGGTGCATTGTTACATCATCGTTGGGTTCCCCACGGAAAAAGAAGACGAAGCCCTCGAAACCATGAATTTCATCGTCGAAAACAAGAAGCTCCACGAGTCGTATGGATTTTCTTGCCAGCCCTGCCTGTTCGACCTGGAAAAAGAAGCGCCGATTATGAACGACCCAGGCGGGTATGGGATTCGACGAATTATGCGTCCGTCGGCGGAGGACCTGAGTCTCGGGTTTTTCTATGAAGTGCAGGAGGGTATGACTCCCGACGAGGCCGAGCGACTGTATCAGTATGTCTATGGACGGATCAGTGAAGTCGTGTGCGAGCTTCCTTTCAACTATGCGATGGCCGATGGGTTACTGTACATCTCACGGGCGAAGGAAGGAGCCGGACAGGCGTCGGTGGCGGCACATTGACCGCTTTTTTTTGCGACAGCTATAATGTCTGCCCTGATGGGTATGGTCATGAAGGCAGCAATGCTCAGTGAACGGGTGACGGGGAAAGTATCGGACTTCGGTCCACTATTTGAGTATACCGTCAAGCTCGTTCTCCTCACCTCTTTTCTCGAGCTGGTTCTCTATCGTCTGGTCTCCCGTCTTGGGATGCATCTCAGCAAGCTGGCGGCAGATCACCCGTGGATCACCCCCACATTCACCGCCCTGACCGAGGTGGGCACGTGGCTTCTCAATATCGTCGCCGTGTTGTTATTTTTAGCGCTGACATTGGCTCTGATCAATCGCTGGGGAGGGTCTAAAACAAGCCAGCTCAGTAAGCTTGGCAGTGCAGGGGCGGCACTCTTGTTGCTGTTGACGATTGTGTTTCTCGTGGTGCAGCCCGGCATGTTGGGCGCAGTCATCTACAACGGGTTAACGTTGCTGGTCCTGACGGCGTTTCTGTCGGAATACGTGATGACCCATCGTGAGCCGGCACAGCGTGTGCTGGCAGCCACGTATTACTTGGGCATTTCCGGGTGGCTCTATTATCAGATCGTATCGACCATTTACAGTTTGACGGGAACGATAGCGGCGCCGCCCTTGGTCTACGAATCACATCGCATGGGTGAGGCGTTGATGGTTTTGGCCAGTTTCTTCGTGTTTGTGGCCTATGGCAAGAGCAAGAGTTTGTCGCTGCGAACGAGGAACCGGCAGCAGTGGAACCGGGCTATGTGGTTTTGGTCGACGACAGGTATTATTTTTTCGGCACTCATCGTGGCCGACTATCTTCTGGAACTGTATAGTCCGGCTTTCGCATCGGCCTTTCGACAGGCCTCGCAAGGCATCGGCTGGATCTTTCAATTTGGGATGGGCTATACCTTCTATCTTCCCTTTGCGGTGTATGTGGCAGGATTACTGTGTTGGTCCTACACCGTTGTGAAGTTGCTGATGATCGGGCGACTGGCCGGTTATGGGGTCGGTCTGATGTTTATCGCCGGGTATGCCTTACTGTTCTCCAACCTGACGTTGATGGTTGTTCTCGGAGTTATATTACTTACCCTTGATCGAGTGAAGCCTACCGTTGCTGAATCGTTGCCGGCTGCCACCGGCTCTGTGCTGCCGGCAACGGACGGCCTCGTCCACGGTCAGGCCTAGTGTGAGAGCGAGATGATTATGGAAAATGTAGGACCGACATCAGTGCAGTCAGAAACCCTTCTTGACCCCGGCGATCAGCCGCTCACTCCGGATGAAGAGATCTCTGGGATCGAAAAGTTGTTGGTCGACGAACCTGATGACTTTCAGGCGCGCTGTCGACTCGGTGAATTGTACTTCAGCAAGGGGCGGCTCGACGATGCGTTGGCCGAGGTCAAGAAAGCCATTGAGATGGCGGAATCTCTTCGTACGGAAATGAATCGTTCACTGGCCATGTATTACGCGAATCTGGGAACGATCTATGCGACGAAGAACATGGCCGATGAAGCCGAGGCCGAGTTTCGGCATGCGCTGGATATTTTCCCTCATGATGTCCTGGCGCTGTTCAATCTGGGGAGGCTCTACGCAGACAAGAAGAAATACATGGAGGCCAAGGGGTACTACGAACGCCTCGTTGAGATCACGCCGGATGATCCGATTGCTTGGTACAATCTCGCCGGCGTCTATATCGAGCTGGATAATCCCCAAGTATCCGATTACAACACGATTGACATGGGCATTCAGTGCTATCTTCGTACCTTGGAGCTGGATCCGAAGCATTTGGAGTCAAGCTTCAAGCTCATGGAAATCGCGCTCAGTCATAAGAAGACCGATTTGGCAGTCAGGGTCATGGAGAGTGCAGTAGAGCACAATCCGGATGAACCGCTCGCGTATTACAACCTTATCAGCGTGTATGACAAGTGCAAGATGTTTGACCAGGCGGAAGAGGCCCGTAAGCGGTTGAAAGAGCGGTTTTCCAAGAAGCCGAAGGATGGTCCGAAGTCCTAACTTACTTGTAGGAAGAGGTGCACTATGTTTGGGAGTCTAGGGTTTACCGAGCTGATTCTCATCCTCATGATCGTGCTCATTATTTTCGGCGCAGGGAAATTGCCGCAGTTAGGTGAGGGGATCGGCAAGGCAATCAAGGGATTTAAGAAGTCTGTCCATGAGGCGGATGCGATCGAGGCTGAAGCGCAGGCCGCGGCTCAACAGGCGACGGCACCGCAAGCCGTGACGGCAGCGCCCACTCAGAGTGCCACATTGAATCAAGCTACCGGGGCCGCTGCACAGCCTGTTTCACGCTCCTAGCAATATGTCGAAAAAGTCCTCCAGCGGCGTTCTCGCGTCGCTTAGAGGCTCAACGTACCGAAGCGTAGACCTTGCCTCTTCGCTCGCTGCGGCCTTGATCGGTGAAATGCGCGTCTTGGCTTGCCTCGCAGATTCTTCGATGCGGCCTGAGTTAGCGAAGTGGGCGCGCAGGGGGGCGGGTGAGAACGAAGGTCTTTTTGAACATCCTGCGCCGAGAGTCGAGCGTGTGTGAGCGGCAAGATAATCTTTTAACAGTCCTCTAGAGAGCGTCGTACTTATGGAAACCGAACTTGGCTTAGTTGCTGGTTACATTGAAACCTTTGCCGGAAACGGCAAGGCCCGAAGTACAGGTGACGGCAAGCGCGCGGTAAAGGCCGGAATCCCGCTCCCCCATCACGTTGCACTGGACAAGGAAGAGAAGTGGCTGTACTTCGCTGAATCGGGATCTGACCGAGTCCGGCGCATTGACCTGCTACAAGGCACGCTTCACAATTTCGCCGGCATAGGGGAAACTTGCTATAGCGGAGATGAGGGCTCCTGTGCAGAAGCAGGACTCTATCTGCCCTTAGGCCTCGCGTTTGATTCCCACAATAATTTGTATATCTGTGATTCCGGGAGCAACCGGATTCGGAAAATTGATCATGAGACGGGCATCATTACGACGGTGGTTGGTAACGGTCAGCATGGGTTCAATGGGGACGGCCCCGCGTTGGATGTCAATCTGACCTGGCCTGCGGCAATCACCTTTGATCGCGATGATGTCCTCTTCATCGCTGATACCCAAGCGCACAAGGTCAGGCGGTATGATCCCAAGACGGGAATGGTGACGACGATTGCTGGGGCCTGGACGGCTGAAGATGAGGCACGAGAACAGCCCTTGGTGGCGAGGAATTTGGTGGTGCTGTCAGGCGATGCGATCGGAATTGATTTCAGCGATGATCAGGGATGGCTCATGCCGGTCTGTTCCGATGGGCTGGATATGTCGATGTATCTGGACGATGGGAGGCCCGCGATGGAGGCGCGTCTCTACGACATTGTCGGGCTCGCGGTCGATGCAAAGGGCGATGTGTACGTGGTCGACAAGGGCAGCAATCGTGTCAGAAAAATCGATTCCCAGACGGGCATTATTTCGACGGTCGCAGGGGTCTGCCGATACGGATATGACGGTGACGATAAGCCGGCCGTTAGAGCCATGCTCCACGCCCCAGAGGCCGTGGTCTTTGATCACGACGGCAATCTATACATTTCCGATACCATGAATCATCGGGTCCGTAAGGTAGATGTGAAGACCGGTGCCATAACCACGGTGGCGGGGAATGGCGACAGTGGGTATGAGGATAAGAATATCGGTGGCTGCGGCGCCGCTCGATTTGTCGCCAAGGAATCGGCAGGGATGTTGAAACACGGCGATGGCCTGTTGGCGATTGAGGCCGTGGTGAATTCACCCGTCGGGTTGGCCATGGATTCACAAGGCCATCTCTACATCTGCGAACGTGGAGAAAACAAGATCCGCCGTCTGAAGCCCGTCTAACCCCCACCTCGATCCTTCACGTTTGTCCCGCACGGGTTTTGTGGTATTCTGAGTTCGGTTTTCTCTCGGAGCCCTGTGCGGTGCGAATGACGTACATCGACAGTTCCCGCTCTCACCTCATTGGGTTTTTTTCTGGCCTGATTGTCGTTGCCAGTGTGCTCGGGGCGTTTGGGATTCCGCTGGTCAGTTCCGAGGGGATGACCATCAGATCGTACGTGGTCCACGGTGATCTGCCGAATGCTGCCGATGATACTGCTTGGCAACAGGTCTCACCAATCACGATTCCCCTGAGCGGGCAGGTGATCACGAGACCGGTGTGGCCGGAACCCACGGTGCATGCACTAACCGTACGGTCCATCCACAACGGGACCGAGATCGCCTTTCTACTGGAATGGCAGGACAACACGAAGAATGATCGGCTCACTCCAGGGACCTTCCGGGATGGCGTCGCCATTGGTCTTCCGCTCGGCGATGCGCCGGCATTTTTCTGCATGGGGCAGCTGGACCACTACGTCAATATTTGGCATTGGAAGGCGGACTGGCAAACCGACATCGATCGACGGGCAGCTCGGACATCGGAAAAGAAAGAGGGTGGGGTTCGGACATTCGAAGTCATTCCGAGGCGGGTGTCCTCAGTCGAGGATTTGATCGGTGGGGGATTCAGCACGTTGACCACAAAGGATAAACAAGGGCGGGTGCAGGGACAGGCGGTCTGGAAGGATGGTGTCTGGCATGTCGTGATGCGCCGCCCTTTGGTGAGCGAGGAACAGGAGAATGAAGCCACACTCGTTCCTGGTCGTATGCAGACCGTGTCATTCGCTGTGTGGAATGGGGAAAACAAAGAGCGAAACGGCCAGAAGGCTGTGGCGCCATGGTTTCAACTGAGCATCGATCCTGTCGCCAAACTGTAACAGGATGCTGAAATAGGCTGTCAGCTTCGTTCTCGGTCGTCCGTCTCCTTGCGACGTACCCCAGAGGGCACGCCTCAGTTGCCAGACTCCCTGCGGCCTTGCTGAACAGTCCGTTTGAGCATCCTGCGAACCAAGATGAGTCGGTATCAGGTTCGGAGGGATGTTAGGTGATTGGAGCAGGAGTGTTGGGAGTCGCACTGTTGAGTCTATTCCTCTTCGCCGGTGTGGAGGCCACGCGGGCTGCGGGGCAATCCGAGGGGATGACGGAGGAAGAAGCGACTCGACTCGGTGAGGAATTCGGGATCGTCGTCGGAGCCGTAGACGAGGACATTCAGCAAGAACTGAAGCTCCAGCAGCCGCAGGGAGTCGCCGTGTTCGAGGTGATCGGGAGTTCACGCGCGGATTACGCAGGGATCAAGGTTCGTTCCGTCATTAAGGAAATCGATAAGCAGGAGATCCGAACTATGGCGGATTTCGGACGAGCCATTAAGAAGGCCATGAAGGAATGCAATTTCACGGTCGGCACCTATGAGCCGGCCGATCCAGGTGATCCAGTCGGCTGGGGGGTGAACTTTCACTTTGTCGGTTGTAAGCGGGATTAAGGAGTGAAGGTCGTTTGAACATGGTAAGTCTCCGAATCGTCGGCATAATCGGGATGCTAGTGATGGCGGGTTGCCTGACTAGCCTCTATCACGACCAGGCGATTGCTCAGGAGGCGAATAGTCGGTCTGTGCCTGAGTGGGTAGCTGAAATCGAGAAAATCTTCATCCGTTCTGAAGACTGCAAACAGTGCCATGAGCGTCATTACGAAGAGTGGAAGGGCGTCAGAGAGCAGACGCCGGATTTGAAGACTTTTGGCCGAGTGGACGCGGCCCTTTTGCATGGCACGTCGCTAGAGTCACCTGTCTTTCGAACGGTGTTGGGTCTTTGGAAACAGACGAATCCGACAGCGACCGAACAGGGACGATGCCTCTCCTGTCATGTACCTGCCGTTACCGTGTTCCCTCAGCATGCGGAGAAGATAGTGGCGGACGTGCTTGCCCGCAAGTCGGAAATCGAAGGAATCGGGTGTTCGGCTTGCCATTTGATGAATGGAATGGAAAAGGGATTGACCTCACCACCGACATTTAAACTACAGCCAGGCAACACACTCTATGGCCCCTATCCCAATCCCGAAGAAAATCTTGTCCATCCTGCCGCGCAGTCTGAGCACTTTCGAGGAGCCAATTATTGTGCTGCTTGTCATTTCGACAAAGTAAAGGATGTGGCGCAGAAGAATCTGCCGGGAGAAATTCTCGAGGGCACGATCTGTCAGGATTGCCACATGGAGCCGTCGACCGGTAGTTCTACGTCGAGACGTGGGGCCATGACGAGAGCCATCGGACGCCACTGGTTTCGGGGTGTCGTCGTCGCCGGTACGATGCTCAAGAATCGGAATCTGCAGGCGGAATGGATGCCTCGCATCGATGTGGATGTGACGAAGGCCGGCACGGTGGTGGAGGGAACCGGGCTCGTGAAGGTCGGCAGTCTCCCGCACAGTTTCCCCGATGGCGATCCGGTGCTGAAACAGTTCTTCTTGACTGTCACGGCGAAGGATGCGGCAGGCAGGGCCTTAGCGGAAGAGACGAAACAATTTGGGTTGCCGTACGACAAGATCCTTCGCGGTTCGATTCCTGATCCCTTCATCAAGGGCGGCAACACGAGGAAGGTTCCATTTGCGCTGACGCTCCCGGCCGGCACTGCCGCTTCGTCGATCGAAGCAGTGCTCACCTACGCGCTCATTCCTACGCCGGAACCTCTGCTGACGGACAAGTATCTTGCTTCCTTGCAGACCGAGAAAGAACGGGAAGAGGCGAAGCAAATCATCCAAGAATATACCCAGCGGCATTTTCTGACGTATCGTGTCAAATCACTCTCCTAGCAGGATGTTGAAAAACCCCTCCAGCGGCGTTCTCGCGTCGCTCAGAAGCTCAACGTACCGAAGCGTACGCCTCGCTTCTTCGCTTGCTGCGGCCTTGCTAGCGGTCTTTTTGAACATCCTGCGGGAGTACCAGTAATCGTGAAACCGTTGTCTATCATGACGGTGGTCGGGCTCAGTTGTTTTGTAACGATTTGTGCCGCTGTGTTATCTGATGGCACGGTCACTTCCTCGCTGGCACAGACTGCAGCCAGTCAGTCAGTGATCGAGAAGACCTTTCCTCATTCTAATAAATGTAAGCGCTGTCACGAACGGGTCTATGAAGAGTGGGAAACGTCGCCGTTGGCGAAGTCCATCCATTCTCCAGCGTTCCGTGCCTCGCTCGATGCGTACCTTAAATCACCAGGTGGAAAAGACAAAGCTGCGTGTTTTCGCTGCCATGCCCCGCATGTGCGGGAGTTTTTGGATTCCGCCCAACTCTTTATTGATCAAGCAAAAGCAGGCGATCCATCATTGGATGGAGTTGCCTGCAGCCAGTGCCATTTGATCAAACAGGTGGATCGGGCCAAACATCCTCCGGAGCCAAAGTATGAGATCGGAGGGAAGACGTTGTATGGATCCTACAAAGATTTTGTCCAGAATCTCGCCCATCAGTCGATGGAATTGAGTCTGTTTCAGAAGTCCGATCTGTGCTTGAACTGCCATCAGTCGGTGCCGTCAGCGACGAACTTGGGCAAGGCCAACGATTTGCTCGGGAACTGGGATCAGAGTCGGGCTGTCAAGTCCGGCAAAGAATGCCAGACCTGTCACATGCCTCAGCAAGTTGGAGAGTCGGCCAATGGGGAAAAGAAGCGCACGATCGCCAACCATAGTTTCCCAGGGCGTGTGGGTAAACTTCGCCAAGACGCGGCGAAGCTGGACGTCCAGACCAGGATCGAGGGCGACAAAACGACCGTTGTGGTCAAGGTTCAAAGCCTCGTGCCGCACAATCTGCCGGCGACCCATCCGGCTTGGGCTGCGGTGGTTCTCAATCTGGACATCAAAGGGAAAAACCTGAAAACGGTGTTCACCGATAAGCGTGTCTATGGTCGGACGTACCTGGATGCCCAGGGACAGCCGACGATCTTTGACTTTGAAGCAGCGAAAGTGGCTGAAGACACAGTCTTAAAACCAGAAGAGACGAGAGAGGAAATATTCACATTTCCGACACCAAAAGATACCAAGACGTTCGATGTCGAAGTCGGGCTCAATTACGCTCCATTGAATGGCCCTGCCTCGTTCCTCCAGCGTGTCGAAGCTGAATCATCTCAGGGTTCACAAGATCCAGTCTTCCAGCCGATCGAGATCGTTAAGCGCACGGAGAATATCCCCGTCAGCAGGTAGCTGTGACGTGTAAGAGGCAAGACGTGAAACCTGATGGATTTGAATCTGTTCGGCGCTGAGGTATACTGAGGCCATGTCCTTCAACCTCCCTCTCAAAGAGATGAGCCTCCACGAGAAGCTTGCTGCGATGGAGTCTCTGTGGGAAGACATTGCCCGTACTCCGGAAGCCATCGAGTCCTCTGCCTGGCACAAAGACATCCTTGATGAGCGCCGCCAACGACTTGCCGATGGTCAATCTCAATTCGTCGATTGGGAGACCGCCAAAGCGGATATCCGAAACAAGGTCTTGTGAAAATCAAGATCCTGGACGAAGCCCAGGATGACTTAATCCAGGGCTTCCGCTTCTATGAAGGTCGGGAGGTTGGTCTTGGGGCCTACTTCCTAGACTGCTTGTTCTCAGATATTGATTCTCTTCTCCTGTACGGCGGAATCCATCAAGTCGTATATGACCATCACCGTTGCCTCTCCAAGCGTTTCCCGTTCGCCATTTACTACAGCGTGCAGGAAAACATCGTTCATGTGCATGCCGTATTGGATTGTCGTAGAAATCCATTATGGATCGGGAAACGATTAAAAGGAGAGGGCTAGTCGGGTGCTCCAGCCAGGAACAGAAATCGTGCCGAGACTGAAAATGTCCAGGAACCATTGATTGCTTTTCGGACGAGGGACACTGTCCACGCGATTTCGTCACAAACCGTCATGAACAAGGCGCAGTGAAGTAAAGGGACAGGCTCCGGCATAGCCGGTGCCTGTCCCTGTTTTGCCGATGTCCCCTCCCTCCAGCGGCTTGACACGTCCTTGGGAAGTCGGGAGAATCGCTGAGCCTTGTGGAATGTGGTCACGATAATATTCTGATCAAGATACTCACCAGTTAAAGGGGCGAATGCATGCCTGACGAGGGTGACCCATATTGGAGGCTCCGTCCGCGAGCGGTGACCCCCGACCACGAGATCTGTGCATGTGACTCGGCGATGTCCATCGTTCTTCAGCCACACTTCAGCCCGAATCCGCTGTCGTGCGCGCGTTGTAACCTTGAGGTGCCTCCGGAGCGAATAGGGATGAACGCGTCTGTTGCTGAGAGTGTGGAAAGGTGGTGCGCGTTCCATGAAGCATTCAATGTGTTGTGGCTTGACTCGGGCGAGTTCGAGGATTGGGCGGCCAACCAACTGAGCGATCCGGCAAGCGCCGTGAATCGGCGCGGTCTCTCTCTAGCACGGCAGCTCAGTGAATGGCGACGTTGCTACCTGTGGTGGTTTCAGAAAACGAGCCAAGAGGGTGGCGAAACGGCGGTCTGTCCATGCTGCGCGCTACTACTCGAACCACGCTTCACGGGCGAGCGGCCAGAAGGCGGTGGCTTGCTAGTTTGCGAGGCATGTTCGTTAGCAATCGCCGTCTAATCTTCGTGATGAAATCCAGGGGGACCGTTCCCCTTTACTCAGAGATTAAGATAGTTCGTACTCGATCGCTGTGTCATCCCTGGATGCTGCCGATTACGATGGCATGGGCGACGAATCGGCCGTAGGTCGCGTCCTTGCACCCATTCCAATCAGACTCCACCCAGTAGTTCTGTTTTGAGATCCGCTTGAGGAAGTGTTGAGTCGTGAACGGACTCTTGCCGTTTTTCTGCAAATAATCGAAGTAGCGGTTGTACCCAATCGGGAGGCTCGCCACGAGCCGGCCGGATGGAGCGAGGCACGTGGCTCGCAGATGATCAATCGCCTGCAGCAGTTTACCTGGTTTCTGTGGCTGTTCGTCCCACCCGACATGCTCCAAGGTCGAGATGCTGATAATCAGATCGTATTTGTCCTGCGGGACAAACTCGACGATATCCTGATTGATGACGCCTGAGCTAACCTCATATTTGTCGATGACCTCATGACGAATGGGAAAATAGTGAGAGAGGACGTTGCCCACTTCGAGCACTCGTTTGCCTGCATATTTGAGGAGGAGCTCACGGAAGATGGGGATTTCGACGCCACGCTCGTTTTTCCAAGTCCTGTTATACGGGTGGTATAGGTACTCGTACTCCCGACCGTCGAATTGGAACGTCTTGGCTCTGACGCTGCGGGTCAGCGTCATCTTCATGGTGCGCCAATATCTCCGAGCGGCGCTCTCACCTGTCGTCGACTTTGTGTAATCGTAGGTATAGGACAAGAAGGGCCTGCTTCGAGACGTTACTCGAAGATGATGGATGATCCCGGTGATTTCATCTTGAAGATCTGCAAGGCGTTATAGATGCCTTTGGCGGGATGATTCAGGATCAAGCGTGAGTTGGTGATATGGGTGTCGAGTAGTTCGTACTGCCCGCCGCTGTAATAGAGGTCGCAGTCGTCAATCTGACAGTTCTTGTAGACATGATTATCCAGGGGAAGTTTCGCCTTCGAAAAGGTCTGCCCATCGATAATGATATAGCTTGGTTCGAATGCCATAAGTCTCCTACCACGAGGACTATAACAAAGTTGGCAACAATCGTAAACCAGCTCAAGGAGAGTGCTGAGCCATGGACCACGCGGAATGAATTCTAATTCGGAACGATCCGAGACACGGTGCCACCCCGAGTCAGGATATAGAGCTCTCCCAAGCCGTCCTGGCCGAAGCTGGTGATGGAAGAGGCCGCAAGTAGGGGCCATTCTGTTTGTTCAAGAGCCGAGCCGTTATTGAAGCGGAAACTACGGACAAAACCGGTGCAGAAGTCGGCATAAAAATAGGTGCCTTGAATGACTGGTATTGCTGTTCCTCGATAGACGTGGCCTCTGATCACTGATGCTGCACAAGGATTGTTCGTGTGAGGATAGTCGAGCACCGGCAAGGCTAGACCCCCGTTATTGTAGTTCGTCGTAGGATTGAAACAAACTGACCCTTCCATGAGCCGCCAGCCGTAATTCAGTCCGCGTCCGGCGTGGGGTCTTGTGACACATTAATCTCCTCTCGGGCATCTTGGTCGACGTCTCCGATATACAGATCGGCTCCATCAAACGAAAATCCAAACGAAAATCGCCAGGGATTTCGCGACGAACTGTCATGAATAATGCGGGCCAGCACCGCCTTAGGGACGTATAGACAGAGGATTGTGGAGTCCAGACGCCACCCCTTCCATTCTCTAGATGACGGGGTGGCTGTTTCCGAACGCCTCGCATTTGGTCTTGATCCGGCCAGTCCAACTCTAATAGAATAAGCGCGTTTTTCAGGTCATTAGCTTCGAATTCGACTCCGCACCGTCTTAGGTTTCCCCACTCATGCATGTGCTTTGGATGGGTTGAAGCCACGGAGAGCCGTGCGGCCTAAGGAGTGCGTTTAACCAGCAGGAGGATTTCCAGTGAGTGATTCATCGATTATCACGTTTGCCATCATTGCGGCCTTCGCTGGTATTGCCTATGGGTTGTACCTTGCGATGTGGGTGTTCAAGCTCGACGCCGGCAATGCGAAGATGCAGGAAATTGCGAAGGCGATTCAAGAAGGCGCCAGTGCCTACATGAACCGGCAATACAAAACCGTTGGCTATGTGGCTGCGGTACTCTTTGTCATGCTCTGGGCCGCTGGGGCCGTCTCCGACAAGTTTGGCCTGCTGACGGCGGTCGGGTTTTTGGTCGGCGCGGGAGCCTCGTCGATTGCCGGCTATGTGGGGATGATCATCGCCGTGCGCGCCAACGTGCGGACAGCGCAAGCCGCGCACGATGGCATGAATGCCGCCTTGACCGTCGCATTTCGAGGGGGGGCGGTAACGGGTCTGTTGCTGATCGGCCTGGGACTTTTGTCGATTACGACCTTCTATATGGTCGCACAATCAATAGCGGGGCAAGAGAAAGCCATTCACGCCTTGCTGAGCCTTGGGTTCGGCGGCAGCTTGATCTCGGTGTTTGCTCGTGTCGGTGGCGGCATCTACACCAAGGCCGCAGATGTGGGTGCGGATCTCGTCGGCAAGGTCGAAGCGGGAATTCCTGAAGACGACCCTCGTAACCCGGCGGTCATTGCGGATAACGTGGGTGACAACGTCGGTGACTGCGCTGGTATGGCGGCGGATTTGTTCGAGACCTACGCCGTGACGACAGTGGCGGCCATGGTGTTGGCGTTTACGATGTTTAAAGGGGCGTCTGGCCCAATCCTGTATCCGTTGGTCTTAGGAGGCGTGACAATTTTCGCGACGATCATCGGGGTGCTCTTCGTGAAGGTGAGCCCGGGTGGGGAGGTCATGACGGCGCTCTACAAGGGGCTGTTCGTGGCTGGTGGGATCGCTGCCGTGGCATTTCTCCCGATCACCCTCATGATCATGGGCGGGGTCGGGGGCGTCAGTGGGTTCAGTTACTACATCGCTGCGCTGATAGGATTGGCGGTGACGTTGGCGCTCGTGTTCATTACCGACTATTACACATCAAAGAGCTATGAACCGGTGCAGTACATTTCCAAGGCGAGCGAAACCGGCCATGCAACGAACATTATCGCGGGGCTGGCGGTTGGCATGCAATCGACGGCGGCGCCGGTGGTGGTGATTGCAATGGCGATCCTGGGCAGCTACTCGGTCTGCGGTGGTGCGGAGTCCGGTGGGTTGTACGGCGTGGCGGTGGCGGCAGTCTCGATGCTGTCGATGGCAGGGATTGTCGTGGCGATCGATGCGTTCGGTCCAATCACGGACAACGCGGGTGGTATTGCCGAAATGTCGCATCTGGGCAAAGAAGTTCGGGACATCACGGATCCGTTGGATGCGGTCGGCAATACGACCAAGGCGGTAACAAAAGGCTATGCGATTGGGTCAGCCGCATTGGCGGCAGTGGTGTTGTTCGCGGAATATTCACGCGAGGTGGCGGCAATTAATCCCGCGCTGGCAGCGTTTGACCTGTCCAACCCGAAAGTGTTGGTCGGTCTGTTTCTCGGCGGCATGTTGCCCTTTATCTTTGGTGCGATGTGCATGAGGGCCGTGGGCGAAGCCGGCGGTTTGATCGTGGAAGAAGTGCGGCGGCAGTTCCGGACCATCAAGGGCATCATGGAAGGTACGGGGAAGCCTGACTACGCAACTTGCGTCGATATCGTGACTCAAGCAGCGATTCAGAAAATGATGATCCCCGGTTTGATTCCTGTGGTGTCGCCGATTTTGGTGGGTGTGATTCTCGGTCCGCAGGCGCTTGGTGGTGTGTTGGTCGGCAGCATCGTGACCGGCCTGTTCGTCGCGATTTCGATGACGAGCGGCGGTGGGGCCTGGGACAATGCGAAGAAGTATATCGAAGAGCAGGGGTTGAAGGGCACCGATACGCATAAGGCGGCGGTCACCGGTGATACGGTCGGCGATCCGTACAAGGACACGGCAGGACCGGCGGTGAATCCAATGATCAAGGTCATTAATATCGTGGCGTTGCTGATCGTGTCGTTAATCGTCTAATAAGAGGCGGTTGCGCACTCGATTCCATATTAGTTCACTCACATGAGGAAGCGCCGTGTCCCAGCTGGGGCACGGCGCTTTTCGTTTCTCCCCTTCGTCTTGACGGGTTTCAGTACCCTGGAGTATGGTGAGTTTACCATTGGCCATTGTCGGCTGATCGCGAGGGTTTCCCTGGTCCACGGGAGGTGCTCGAATGGAAAAACAGGAACGGAAGCAAGAGCCCCGACGAGAACCGCAGGGCAAGGAGGAGGTTAAGGCCAACCCCAAGGTGGTCGAGACCGGCAAGAAGCTGAAGGAAGATATCGACAAGCTGGTCGATGAGATCGATGATGTGCTTGAAAAGAACGCTGAAGAATTTGTAAAGAATTACGTCCAAAAGGGAGGGGAATAGCGCCACCTCCAGCTCGCCCTCGAGTCACCCTGCCAGTTCCTTGACGTCCTTCGGTTTGACAAAGAAGAAGCCCCTTATTACAGTCTTTCTCGTTCTCCTGTTATCGGGAGTCTGTGTGTGGCCTAGGCCATTAAGGAGATGGGGATGAAGTCTAAGCTCTGGGTTTTCTCTCAAGTTGATCCCATCCAACGCGGCCTCTTATCAAAGGCCTTGTCGATCTCCTCGGCGACCGCCTCGTTGTTGCTCAATCGGGGTGTGATGAACGTGGACCAGGCGACAGCCTGGATGTCTCCGCTTCAGACTCATGACCCTTTCTTAATTCCCGACATGGAACGGGCAGTTGACCGTCTGCATCAGGCCATGCAGCGTCGTGAAGTCGTCTGTTTTTACGGAGATTACGATGTGGATGGCATGTCCGCCACAAGCATTTATCTGTCATTCTTCCGTGGGCTCGGTGCCGAAGTCCGAGCCTATGTTCCTCATCGGCTGCGTGAAGGGTATGGACTGAATGAGACTGCCGTTCGGACCTTGGCGGAGGAGGGTGTTTCTCTCTTAGTGACGTCCGATTGCGGGACCACGTCGCACCATGAAATTGGCCTCGCGAATCAATTGGGGATCGACGTGGTGGTGACCGATCATCATCAAAGCGATATGGAGATGCCACCTGCGTTGGCGGTGATGAATCCGCATCGGCCCGAAGCGCGGTATCCTTTTCACGGGCTCTGTTCCGGAGGTCTGGCGTACAAGGTGGCGCAGGCGTATGAGATGAAATACGGCTCCGGTTCGGTGCCGTTGGAGTCGCTCTTGGATTTGGTCGCGCTGGCCACGATCGCCGACGTGGTTCCGTTACACGACGAAAATCGACTATTTGTTCGAGAAGGTCTGGTTCATCTTTCGCGCGGCACCCGCTGTGGCCTACGGGCTTTGAAGCAGGTTGCCGGTATTAGTCGTGAGTGCACAGCGGAGTCGATCGCGTTTAAACTTGGGCCTCGGCTCAATGCCGCAGGGCGCTTAGATGACGCGATCAAAGGGGTCAGACTTCTGACGACGGAGTCGGAACAGGAAGCAAAAGAGTTGGCTGAAGAGCTTGAGCAGTTGAATCGAGCCCGCCGTGAGATTGAGGCCGATATTGTGGAGCAAGCATTAGCTCAGGTGGAATCACGGGAGCTGCCAGGAGGGATCGTGTTATACGCCCGTGGATGGCATCTCGGGGTCGTTGGCATCGTCGCCGCCCGCATTATGGAGCGCTTTCATCGTCCGACGGTCGTTATTGCCGTGAATGAAGACGGTATCGGGAAGGGATCGGCTCGGACTGTGCCAGGGTTCGACCTCTATCAAGCATTAGCCGGTTGTCGAGACCTCCTCATAGCGTTCGGTGGCCATCCCAGCGCGGCTGGGGTTACGATCCAGGAGGGGCGGTTGCCTGAATTCGCCGAACGCTTTTCCGCAATTGCCGAGACGTGGATGAGGAATACTCACAGCGTTCCCATGCTGCGTCTGGATTCTGAGCTGCGCTTGGCCGAGGTTACGCTACAGCTGATTCGTGAAATCGGGACGCTACATCCATTCGGTGCGGGGAATCCCGAGCCAACGTTCGCTGTCCGAGGGCTGAACGTTCTCAATGCGCGCGTAGTCGGAGAGAAACATTTGAAGATGACTGTTCGGCAGGCTGGATCTCTGCCGTTTGATAGTATTGGATTTGGGATGAAATCCTTGGAAGATCATGGATTGTCTCTGAAGACACCCATCGACGTCGCCTTTACTCCAGAACTGAATCACTGGAATGGCCAGGATCGGATTCAGTTGCGCATTCGAGATATACGGGCCGCCGGGTGCGAATAGCGAACCATGTACGAAACCGTAACTGATATCGATCGATTACTGGAGCGTCTGCTGAGCTATCAGCCCGACGCTGATGTCGGCATGGTGCGAAAGGCGTATGAGTTTTCTGCAAAAGCGCATGAAGGCCAAATCCGACGCTCCGGCGAACCCTATGTGAAACACCCAGTGGCCGTGGCGGGTGTCTTAACCGCCCTCAAAACCGATGTCACGGCGATTGTTGCCGGGCTACTTCACGATACGTTGGAGGATACGGTCGCGACGGCTGATGAGCTTGAGAGGGAATTCGGGAAGGAAGTGGTCCATCTCGTCAACGGCGTGACGAAGATCGGGAAAATTACGTTTCGCAGTTCAGAGGAAAAGCAGGCGGAAAACTTCCGCAAAATGGTGCTCTCGATGGCGGATGACATTCGCGTCGTGATCATCAAATTGGCCGATCGGCTCCACAATATGCGAACCCTTGAGCACCTTAAAGAAAGTAAGCGGCAGGAAATCGCACAGGAGACGTTGGAGATCTATGCGCCGTTGGCCAACCGTATCGGAATCGGGTGGATGAAGAACGAACTGGAAGATTTGTGTCTGAAGCACCTCAAGCCGGAGGCCTACGAAACCCTGCGCGTGTCCGTGGCAAAACGCGACGAAGACCGGCAGCAGTATATCCAGGAGGTGCAAGCCCTTGTTGAGAAGGCGTTGGAGGAGTATGGGCTGGTCGGAGCCGTGCACGGGAGGCCCAAACACCTCTACGGCATCTATCAAAAAATGAAGAAGCAATCGATTTCGTTCGGAGAGGTCTACGATCTCACCGCCTTGCGAATCATTACTGATACGAAGATGAATTGCTACGCACTCCTGGGCGTCATTCATTCGTTGTGGCGGCCGCTGCCTGGTCGCTTCAAAGATTACATCGCGATCCCCAAATCGAATCTCTATCAATCTCTTCATACGACCGTGGTCGGGCCGAAGGGTGAGCACGTAGAGTTTCAGATCCGCACGGAAGAAATGCATCGTGTTGCCGAGTACGGAATCGCAGCGCATTGGAAGTATAAAGAGCAGGGGCGTGTGCAGGATAAAGACAGCAAAGCCTTTGGATGGCTCAGACAGTTCATCGAATGGCAAACAGATCTGCCTGATAATCGTCAATTTATGGATTCCGTGAAACTTGAGTTGTTCCACGACGTGGTCTATGTCTTTACTCCGAAGGGAATCGTCAAAGAACTGCCGAAAGGGGCTACGCCGGTAGATTTTGCGTATGCGATTCACACGGAAGTCGGTGATCATTGTGTCGGCGCCAAGGTCAATGGAAAGATCGTTCCACTGAGGCACGAGGTGACGAGCGGTGACACGATCGAAATTCTGACATCCTCCAACCAGACTCCGCACAGGGATTGGCTCAAGTTCGTACGGACCTCACGGGCCAAAACCAAGATTAAACATTGGATCAAGATAGAGGAACAGAAGCGGAGTTTGGAAATCGGGTGGCGTTTGCTTGAGGCAGAGATTCGTCGGCATGGGTTGCCCCCCTCGCAGGTCTTCAAGTCGGATGCGCTGCTCGATGTCGCCAAACAGGAAGGCTATGCCACGGTTGAGGAGTTGGCCGCGGCGGTGGGATTTGGCCACGTTGCGACGGCTCAAGTCGTCGGACGGTTGGTGCCTCCGACATCGGCGGGAACGTCCATTCAACCAGACCCGGTTAGCGTTCCAAAAGTCGTCGGTACGAGAGGGGGAGAGCCAGGCGTCCAAGTCAAGGGTGGCCGCGATCTGTTGATGCAACTGTCGCGGTGCTGCAATCCCGTTCCAGGAGACAAGATCTTGGGATACATCACGCGTGGAAGGGGCCTCACGATCCATTCGGTTGATTGTCCTAACCTCGAAGCCTTGGACTATGATCGAGAGCGTCTGGTGATGGTGGAGTGGGATACGGCCACGTCGAGTCAACATGCGGTCAAAATCGCCGTCATTGCAGAGGATAGGACTGGAGTGCTGGCGAATGTGTCATCGGCGATCGCGGAATGTAATGCGAATATCAGCCGTGCCGAGATAATAACCAGAGAAGATCGGAAGGCCGAGTTGGATTTCGTGGTCGAGATTGCCGACACGAGTCATCTCAACCGAGTGCTCAAAGCCGTTGAACGTGTGGAGGGTGTCCTTACGGCTAAGCGGCTGAGATCTTGGCGTGAAAAACCATGATCGATGGTGTTGTGGCGGCAGGCATCAAGGCTGGCCGAACAGCAGTTTCGTTCCTTTCTCAATCTTGTACCCGTCAACTGTCCCACCCGTAATTTCAAGCACGTACATCGCATCGTCTCCGTTTGGGCGGTATTGAGGACAGGACTCGTCGGTCTTCGTGCAGATCGGAACACTGCGCTCAATATGAGTCACTCGCTTTTTCGCATCAATCCAAATGAGATCCAGTGAAAGTTTTGTGTTCTTCATCCAGAAGGACCAGGCTTGAGGCTCGCTGAAGAAGAAGAGCATCCCATGGTCTTTCTTGAGATGATCCCGGTACATGAGTCCGACGGAGCGTTTTAGGGGTGTGTCGGCGATTTCGGCCTTGATGGTGGTACCAGAAGGAGTGTGAATCGATACGAGTTCAGCTCCGGCGGCTCTGGCCACCCGCATATCACTGGCTAGTAATCCGCCTGTGATCACGGCAGAGAGAGTAAGCCAGGTAGAAAACCTCCAGCGCATCAGCGTATCGTAATGATCGATTCTCTCGCAGTCAAGCAGGCTATTTGCTTGAGGTGCTGGCAGGAAGGCATTCGCTCCCGTAATCTTGCAATCTTCTCGCCGCTTGTGCCATCCTCGCCTCAGGTTGACTGAGAGGAAACCATGCAAGAAAAGCGTCGAGTGCTCTATAAAAAAGGCGTGTTCGTCTGTCCTACCTGCCGTCAGTCTTATGTGCAGGAAAAGTGGATCGAGGAGTGGCGGATTCGTTGCCATCGTTGTACCTACCGTGGAACGTTGACGGAAGTATCAGTTGAAGAGCATATGGAGGAAGAGACCATTCGACGCTAACCGGTCTTATGCTTCCATCCTGACCGTAACGCTGTGTCATCATACCGAACCTTCATCTCTCCTTTGATTCAACTTGGGCATGGCTTGGCCCTTGCCCTAACGGTCATCTCTGTTTGCACCGGCTGCACATCTTGGTCTTGGGCGAACGAGGCCTCGCCATCGGTGAAGATCCTCGTCACCTACCATTCTCTTTCAGGAAATACCGAACGTATGGCGGAAGCGGTGGTTACCGGAGCACAATCGGTCTCTGGGGCGCAGGTTCTGTTGAAACGTGTTGGGCAAGTGACTGCGGAAGATCTGCTTTCCGCAGATGCGGTGGTGGTCGGTTCTCCTGTCTATTGGTCGAACATGTCAGGAGAGGTGAAGACCTTCTTCGATAACTGGCAGTTCAAGTTCGGCGTCTTTCCAGAATTCAAGATGAAAAACAAGGTTGGGGCAGCCTTCGCCACGGGAGGGCAAATCTCGAGCGGGAAAGAGGTCACGATGTTGACCATGCTTGCTGCGATGCTGGGCAATCAGATGATTGTGGTGAGTGGCGGCGGTGCGTTTGGGGCTTCGGCGACCACAGAAGGTGAGAGCCCTGGGATTGATAGGACAGAACTTGCTGAGGCAAAAGCGCTAGGCGTGCGAGTAGCTGAGGTGGCCAGGCTCATCAAGGCCGCAACGGTACGTTGAGATGGCTCGTACACATGTGGGGAGAGACTGTGGTGGAGGAGCGATTAGCGCTCTACTGAGCTGGTCGAGGCTCCCTGGACAGCAATCTCGACAAACGCATGGATGTTTTTCGCGCAGCGGCCGCAGCAGCCGTTCTGCTTGAGGCCAAATTTCGACTTGAGCTGACAGGGCATCACACAGCCTGATCGTCCAGCCTCCCGGACATCTGATTCGGTAATGCCATTGCACAAGCACACGTACATGTATTTCTTCCTTGAGCGATTATGAGAAGCATTCTCAGTATGCCACGGAACGGGCATGCTGTCAAGCTACGAAAAGGCACGAAAGCGACCGTGCAAGGAGCCACAACTTCCGACTATTTTTCTATCACCGTCCACCATGGTTATGATGGAGACACGTGTACCGTGACGCTCAATGATCCGTTCCTGCCGCCAGTGCTAGGGGATCATATTCCTGTGCGGCTCGCTGGGATTGACACGCCGGAACTGAAAGGCGACTGCGCCGCCGAGCGGGCGCTCGCGATTCAAGCGCGGGATTTTCTCGTGGCGCGGCTGGCAACTGCAGTGCGTGTCGATCTCCACGCGCCTGCACGGGATAAATACTTCCGCCTCAATGGGCGCCTCCTCGCCGACGGCCAAGACCTCTCACAAGCCCTCATCACCGCCAACCTCGCGCGCCCCTACGACGGCGGCAAGAAACTGCCGTTCTGTTAAGTGGGGCGCCTTACATATACCCAGTGACCGGCAGTCCTCGACCCAAACCGGTCGATCACCGAATTGAAAAGCGGCCATTTGCACCACCGTTAATGAAGGGGTATTATTGACGATCATTGAAGGCGTGTTACGCGGAAAGAACATGGCAGATCCGGTTCTTATATGGATCCGCCTAAACATTGTTAGGTGTCACATCCGTGCCACTTCCATCGCGATTTGCCAGCGACATCGAGGCTAACCTGGAGTACAGAGGTCCAATCGACTTTTCGCCCGGAAAGCCGATACCTATATTTGAAAAGGTGCAGCACTGGTCTCATCTGGCAAAGCAGTACTTGTTGGCCTCAGACTACTTGCGTACCAGAGATGTTCTTCTCCTGCAACCGTGGTTCCAAGTTACTGGTCATGCTATTGAGTGCTCTGTTAAAGCCTTCATCTGTGCTGTTGGAAGTAAGGTACCTACCCACCACGACTTGATAAAGCTGTTGGATATTGCGGTCGCGTCTGGATTGGTTGCAGACAAAGATGATGTAGTTCGCGTGATCTCAATCAATCATATCTACTATCGAGACCTTCAAATAAAAACGCGTTACAAAGCAAGATTCCCATCGGATCGATGGGAGCCAATCGCCGGTTCAATTCCAGAGCAGCGGGTGTTAAGCCGAATCGTAAATGAGTTTTGCACTCAGGCGGCTGCCGCAAATGAACTCAACAAGAAACCAAGCACCTAGCATCTTTGGTTGAAAGAGTGACGCCTAACAAGCGGATCCAGCCGACGCCGGTCTCGTCGCTTCGCTCCTCAACCGTCGCGGCTGATCCTTTACGTTAATGCGACAGGGCTGAGGACCGCTTTACGGCGATGCGACCTCGGTGCCGAACTTCCGCTCCTGGCCGATATTTGCCTGATACCCTGACAGGCAAATCACGACCCAAACCGGTCGATCACTGAACTGAAAAGCGGCCGTTCAACGCCCGCGTTCTATTTCCATCTATGAGAAGCCAGCTCTGTCTTGTACGACCCAAGACGGTCTCAGGGAGTCTGCGGGTGTTTGCAGTGGGATAGGGATGTGAACCTTCTGAAGAGGGGTCTTACGCCGATCCGCATAAAAACCCGTGATACATGGTCGCCCGGTCGCAACTCATTGAAACGACAACGAGCATGGCGTATTCTTCACGAACAGTAGTGGCGTGTTAGACGGACAGAAACTGTCAGATCCAGCTCTTATGCGGATCGGTCTAAACATAGTTCGGCGAATTGGGGCCAAGGCGGCACCGTTGAAGATGCGAATTTCCATTTGCTTTCGGCGTGATAACCAGATCTATCGATTGGTGTGGCTGAACGAAAGCAATGGCGGCGTCTATCTCGGAGTACTGGGCGGGCAGCAGGAGTTCCACGTTTCGTATCACCAGGACGGAACGCGCCATACCAAGCTGGATTCGGAATACCACAACCGGTTCAGCGACGTACCGATCGCGTCCCACACCGGCGTCAAGCAGCTCGATCATCTTAGCTTGGCGATGACCAAGGAGTGGTTTAACGCGGCCACTCGGTATCCCGGTGATGAGAAGACGGAGACGTTAGTCTTGCTTGACGAGGGCCTGTTTTGTGGGCGCGATACTCTCGCGCTCGATGTTTGGCTGTTGGATCGAGCATCAGAACCTCAGCTCTTCGGCGCGGTCGGCCGGATGTTCGCTGCCGAGAAGAACTTTCAGGTGGTCGCTGAAGTGGTGGTAACGCTCGATCATTTCCTAAATCACAAGATCGGGCTCACTCTTCGAACAGCTCGAATCCGTATGGCCGAATTGTGAGCGAGGAAACCGCCTAACAGCGGCTGGACCCGACGGCGGCCGCGTGGCATGCGAGGTGAATCGAAAATCCGTGTGCGGCCGCCGCGGGTCAGCCGCATACCGTTAGGTAGAGGGGAATGCGCGATCACGACCAAGAGCACGTTTGTGACATGCTGCAGCGACTCGGGTTCGTAGTCGAGCAGCTGACCGTGTCAACTGACAAGAGGCCGGACCTGCTCGCTCAGAGGGACGGCGAACGTCTGTTCGTAGAAGTGAAGTCGAGGCGACTCGATGCGTCGCTCCGTAAGGCCATGGAGTCGGTGCGACCGGGTGACCAACAGACGATTGAAACGACGCTCGAGAAGCACAACACCCTGTCAGCCGAGATTACGGGCGCGGTTGTACAGCTTGAGGCTCTTGCCGGCGCTGACGACTATCGCCTCCTCTGGTATCGCGCTGACCTCGGACCATTCGTCCATGGTGTCTTCGAACAGATCACATCGACCCTGCTGGGTACCCGATGTGTGCGCACCGCGTCGGGGACGCTGCGCAAGTGCGCATATGCTGGATTCGGCGACTTCTACCGCTGTGCGTCGCTAGACGGAGTGATGATCGAAGTGGACGAGGGGATCAATCTACTTCCGAACCACTTCTCACCCAGGTGCAACAGGTTCGCCAAGAGTGCAATGTGGGCCTCGCTTCCCTCGCGCTGTGTTCTTGACGTCCTGGAAGCCTCGACGAAGGGCGGCTGGCTAATTGTCGAAGGCCCAGTCGACCGTCGGGATGACGCTGCCTTGCTCGCGCACCTGCAGCATAAGTATCCCGCCGCAGAGATCGTTGGGTTCGAGGTGACTGTCGCCACAACGCACGTAACGACGATTGACGCGCAGGCAACTCTCGATAGGCGCGGTCGCAAAGGGAGGACGCTGTGATGAAACTCTATCCCGAGCCCCACCTAACAAACGCTTGCAGCGGACGCCCCGCTGCGCGGCCCGCAGCTGAACTGCAACCTTGTTCGGGCGACGCTTCGCGTCACCCGAACGGCCCCGCGGCTGTCGCCCCGTGGTTCGCCAGACTGTGGGGTGACTGACGGTGGCGAGCGGCAGGCAGGTGTTCCGCTTCCGCATTACGCTACGCGACATCGCGCCCCAGGTGTGGCGTGAAGTCGAGGTCCCTGCCAGCTACAGTCTCTGGGATCTGCATGTAGCTATTCAGGACGCCATGGGGTGGGACGACCGCCATCTCCACGTCTTTCGCTTCCCGCGATCGCAGGCGAGGGCTGTCGAGCTCGGGATCCCTGACCCTGACTTGCCCGTCGGTGAGGATTCGGTGCTGCCGGACTGGGAACACACCAT